>Ga0209363_1000351_pt1 | contig 17108 bp, 18 predicted proteins | sample WorMetexBAHAMAS3_FD_187385 | JGI IMG/M metagenome (GOLD analysis project Ga0209363, IMG submission 187385) | Marine gutless worms symbiont microbial communities from Max Planck institute for Marine Microbiology, Germany - Inanidrilus exumae... | ecosystem: Host-associated > Annelida > Digestive... | reverse complement strand
TGTTGTCGGACCCACCGTAGGTCGAGATGTTGTCGCCTTCCTCGGTGGAATTGAACATGTACGGGTCATCCGAATCGATCGGAAAACCCGGGGGTGTCACTTCCTCAGGAAGCGGGCTGCCTTTGATGATTGCCATAATTTCTCCTCCGCGTGCTCACGTTGACTTCCGTAGCCCCTCTGATCAACCAAGGGACTTGCGCCGCATCCTGTCGCGGCTATCGGGACTTTACGGTGCACGGCGGCGGGGCGAACCACTCAAGGTGATAGGAATGACGTCGGAAACCCGCGATATCGCCCACACGAAGAACTGCGGCGCTCCGTGAAAGGCGCCGCAGCAGGCTTCGTCGTCGATGGAGCAGATTCGATACCCGCGGAAGAGTTTCCGGCGGGAGTTCCAAACGAATTAGGGATCCGCACCCCAGTCGCCGACGTCGTAGACGCCCGCATGCGCGGGCGGCGCCAGCACGGTAACGGCAGCCGCGACGGTGATCGGCGACAGACGGTGCGAATGACTCGAGGTCATGAAATTCATATCCATTTGGGGGTAGACGGTTATTGCTCGCATCGAGCAAGAGTCATGCCAGAACGAGAAAATCGTTTGAAAACAGTACAGTGATGGACGGAGGCCGGTTGTCGGGTTGGCCGGCCGACTCATTGTTGTCAATTTTTCCGACGGCCCACCCGGCGGTGTGTCGTAAACGCTCCGCAACACTTGGTGATTCTCTTATTCTCCTCAGATACTTCCGGCATTCCGGATGGCCGCGCGTCAGGTGCATGAAAATCCGACAGGTGCTATTGACGTCGGCCCTGAACCCGTGTCACACCGCCTGCCGATGCACGTGGGTGGGTGTAACCACGTGGTGGCGGAACCTGGGGATCGGTACCCCCGATTTACGGGAGGCAGCGAAATGTCGGGCCGTTTCGAAGTTCGCGCCGAGATTGAGGATCGGATGGATCCGTCGGCCGGCCTCCGGCTGTTTGTCGTACGGGTCACGGAACCTGGAGGCGATGCCTCGACCGCCGGCTGTCGCATCGTGCAGTTTGGCGACGTAGCCATCGTTCACGATGTCCAGGGCCGGGACTTCTGGCGGGCGGTCCCGGATGTGGTCGAACGTCTTCGCGAGGAAGGTATCACTCGCGCCGAAGGCTACATGACCGATCGCTATGCATCGATGATGCAGGCCAGTCTCGACAAGGTCGGCATTCCGTCGGCGCAACTCCATTTCGGGCCATCGCCCGACCTGGCCGTCTGGGTCGTCGCTTATCTCGATCTGAAACGGTGAACGAACCGACGTATGGAAGCCCCGGTGTCCGACGGTTAACGGATTTGTCAGACTCGTTCGACTATCGTTCGCGGGGCGGACCGGAGTTAACGAATTGATTTTACTGGCGCGCCCGGGAGGACTCGAACCCCCAACCTCCTGATCCGTAGTCAGACGCTCTATCCAATTGAGCTACGGGCGCTTATCCGCCGCCGCGGAGCGCGCCGGCCGAGAAGGCCGGGACACTACCCCAGGCGGCAATCGATGACAAGGCCGCGACGATTGGCGCTCGTGGTGCGCCGCAAACAGGAAGGCGCAGAAATCGGTTCTTGTTCATCGTTTGGTGTTTGTCTACTATTAGCTTCTGCTTTGAAAGCCAGAATAGTTTCAATTTTAGAAGTTGTTATCGATCATTTCCTTGAACTTTTCATCCACACGAAGGCCGATGTTGAACATGGTTCTGTCGAGACTGTCCGCTGTGGTTGTCGGGGCGGCGCTTCTGTTGCCCGGATGCGAATTCGTCGATGACTCCCTTTGGCCGACGTTGACCGGCGAAGATCCTGCCGGAACGGCATCGCCATCGACGGCCGTACCTCCGCCCGCGACGGTGGGCCAGGCACCTTCGGGGACGGCCGTGCCTGGACCGGCAACCGCTCCTGCGTTTCCAGGCAGCCCGGCGGGACTGCCGCCGACGTTGGGAAGCAGCACCTTTGAGCCGGAAGGCGTGACCCCCGGTTCGCCGACAGGGACGTTCGTCGGCAAGAAGGTGGTGGACCTGCGCCAGGAACTGCAGAAGTTGCAGTCTTCCATTTCCACCAACAACGGCGCGCTGCAGCAGCTCCGCGCTAAGGTGGTGGAGGATTCACAGCGCTATCATGGCACCGTTGCGGCCATTAATGCCCGCCTGCAAGTGGGAACCACACCGGGCAACCCGATCCTGGTTCAGCAATTCAACAGCTCACAGGCCGACCTGGACCGGCTGGCCGCCGACGTGGCGGAATTGAACAAGGTGGCCACCGGCGTCACTGAGGATGCCACCCTGGCGGCCTATCTGGCCGATTCGACCCGCGCCGCGTTCGGCGTCTCGGGCGCCGTGGACGAGGACCATCGTCAGCTCGCCATCCTCCAGGATGAGGTGGACCGGACGGCGGTGCTGGTGGACCGGTTGCTCACCGAGCTTACGGAGGATATCCGCCGGCAGACCAGCTACGTGGCCACAGAGCGGAGCAACCTGAACCTGCTGTCTTCGGGTATCCGAACGGGTGAGATCTACGGCGCCAGCCTCATCAACCAGGCCATGGTTTCGGCTAGCGGCGGCTTGCCGCCGGCCGCACCGGCGGCCATCGATACCACCGGGCGGCGCCCACTGGTGGTGGTGCGGTTCGACCGTCCCAACGTTCCCTATCAGCAGGCGCTCTACAACGTCGTCAGCCGGGTGTTGGAGCGGCGGCCCAGCGCGGTCTTCGACCTTGTCGGCGTCGCCCCTGCGGGCGGCGGCCCGGCGCGGGTGGCGTTGAACTCGAACAGCGCCCGGCGCCATGCCGAGGGCGTATTGCGGTCGCTCATCGATATGGGCCTGCCGCCAAACCGCGTCGCCATGTCGGCGAGGACCAGCGCCGCGGCCAAGGTGAACGAGGTCCACCTGTACGTGCGCTGATCCGACCCTAAACGCGCCAAGGGGGGCTTGGACGATGGAACCAATGGGCGCGGCATCGCGAATTCATGCCGCCTCATGGCACGAGACGCATCGCGATGCCACGCTGCTGGCCGAGCGATTGGTGGACTTGGGCCCATGGCAGGGATTGGTGGCGATCAGCCGCGGCGGCCTCGTCCCGGCGGCCATCGTCTCCCGCGTGCTCAGCATCCTGCGTATCGATACCATCTGTATTTCCAGCTATGACGGCCGGGTGAAGGGGCGGGTCGACGTGATCAAGCCGGCGCCGGAAACCATCGGTGACGGTACCGGGTGGCTGATGATCGACGATCTGGTGGACAGCGGCGCTACCGCGGAAACCGCCCGCGCCATGCTGCCCGGCGCGCATTTCGCCACGCTCTACGCGAAACCGGCCGGGCGCCATCTGGTGAACACCTTCGTGCGCCACGTGGATCAGGACATGTGGATCGATTTTCCGTGGGACCGCGAGCCCGCACCGGTGGACGCGGCCGCTCTCTGACACCATGTCCTAGGGTCCCGAACCCGAAATTCGATGCGTTTTTTGGGCGACGGTTCTCGAACTTCGGGTTCACGTGGACACTAGTTAACTTATTAATTCCAGTGTGGTTGACGGATCGGAAGTTCGTCCCGGTGTCGGCCATTCAAATGGTACGAACGTCCGATCCACCACACTAGGTGGACACCACGGAACGCCGAGCCATCGTCATGATCCGATCCTTCCTGGCCCTCCTGGCTGGTTCGCTGGCCATCGCCGGCGGGACCGCCGCGGCCGCACCGCCGGTGGAGCGTATCAAGCTGCCGCCGGGATTCGCGGCGGAGGTCTACGCCGAAGTGGACGGCGCCCGGACCCTAGTCGTGGTCGAGGCGCTGAACGCTGTGCTGGTGGGTACACGCGGCGATTACATCTACGCGGTGGTGGATGCCGATGGCGATTTCCGCGCGGATCGGGTGGTACGATTGCGCGACGACCTGAAGGTCGCCAACGGCATCGCCTGGCGCGACGGCTTCCTGTATGTAGCGGAGCAGCACCGGATTGTCCGCATCCCGGCCGGCGATCTGGAAACAATCGCCCGTGCCGAGCCGCAGGTGATCTTTGACGATCTGCCCGATGAGTCGCATCACGGGTGGCGTTACGCCGGATTCGGCCCCGACGGGATGCTGTATGTGTCGGTCGGTGCGCCGTGCAACATCTGCGAGGTGACCGGGCTGGAAGGAACCATCATCCGCCTGCCGGCGGACGGTTCGGCCGAACCGGAGATCTACGCGCACGGCGTGCGCAACTCGGTGGGTTTCGCGTTCCACCCGGAGAGCGGCGAATTGTTCTTCACCGACAACGGCGCCGACTGGATGGGCGACGACAGCCCACCGGACGAGCTGAACCACGCCACCGGTCCGGGCCAACACTTCGGGTATCCCTACTATGGCGGCGGACGCGACCGCACCCGCCAGTTTCTGAGGCAGGAGCCGCCGGCGCTGGTCACCTATCCGGTGGTGGAGTTCGGGGCTCACGTGGCGGCGCTGGGCATGCGCTTCTATGGTGGCGACCAGTTCCCGGCGGACTACCGCGGCGATGCGTTCGTCGCCCAGCGGGGATCGTGGAACCGCTCAGTCCCCGACGGCTATCGGGTGATGCGGGTGCGCTTCGATGGTACCCGTGTCGTCGACGCCGAGATCTTCGCCGACGGGTTCCTGCAAGGCGTGCGGGCCTGGGGGCGGCCGGTGGACGTGGCCGTGTTGACCGATGGTTCTCTCCTGATCTCGGACAACCGGGCCGACGCCATCTACCGGATCACCTACACGGGCGAGCGGTAGCCCCCTACTCGACGGCCACGTTGTCGATCAGCCGTGCCCGGCCGAGCCAGGCCGCGGCCAGGACCCGCGCCGGGCGTGCCCGGTCGGTCCAGACTTCGATGGTCTCGGCGTCGCGCACCGCCACGTAATCCACCTTGCGAAATCCGCACCGTTCGAGGATGCCGGCAGCCCACGTTTCTTGCGCCGCTGGATCCTCGCCGCGTGCCACGTTGCCGGCAACCGTGCCGATGGTCCGATGCAAGGCCGGCGCGATGCGTCGCTCCTCGTCGGTCAGGTAGGCATTGCGGGACGACAGGGCGAGCCCGTCGTCCTCACGGACGGTCGGTGCACCGTCGATGCGCACCGGCAAGTGCAGGTCAGCCGCCATGCGTCGGATGACCTGGAGCTGCTGGTAGTCCTTCTCGCCGAAGATGGCCACGTCGGGCGTCGCCTGGATCAGCAGCATGGCGACCACGGTGGCGACGCCGGTGAAGAACCCCGGTCGGAACTCGCCTTCCAGCCGGTCGCCAAGACCCGGCACGTGCACCCGCGTCGCCGACTCCTCCGGGTACATCTCTCCGCCGTCGGGGGCGAACAGCAAGTGCGCACCCTCCGTCGCCAACAGGGCGGCATCGCGGGCCTCGTCGCGCGGGTAGACGCCGAAATCCTCGGTCGGGCCGAATTGAGCGGGGTTGACGAACAGGGTGGCGGAGACGCGATCGGTCGTCGCCAAAGCCTGGCGCACCAGGGTCAGGTGGCCCTCATGCAACGAGCCCATGGTCGGCACCAGGCCGATCGATTGCCCTGCCGCCCGCCAATCGCCGATCCGCGCGCGCAGATCTGCAACCGTGCGGACGATGGCGATGCCGTTCCCCGCGGTCATCGGATCTGGGTCACCGGGAATGCGGTCAGCCGGCCTTCTTCGTCGGCACCTTGACGCCGAAGCAATGGTCCATGGTCGGAAATCGGCCCGCCCTCACGTCGTCGGCGTAGGCCTTACCGGCCTCGCGGATGGCCTCGCCCAGCTCCGCATAGCGCTTGACGAAGCGTGGCTTGAACCCGGAGAAAAGGCCGACGAGATCCTCGGTCACCAGGATCTGGCCGTCGCATGCCGGCGAGGCGCCGATGCCGATGGTGGGGACCGACAACATGTCGGTGATCTCCCGCGCCAGCGGCTCCACGGTACCTTCGATCACCACCGCGAACGCCCCGGCCTCCTCCACCGCCTTGGCGTCCTCGAGGATGCCCTCGGCCTCCTTGTCTTCGCGGCCCAGCGAGCGGAAGCCGCCGGCGGTGTTCACTGACTGGGGCAGCAGGCCCACATGGCCCAGCACCGGGATCCCGCGCTGTACCAGGAAGCTGATGGTCTCCGCCATCTCCACGCCGCCTTCCAGCTTGACGCCGACGCAGCCCACTTCCTTCATCACCCTGGCCGCGTTGCTAAACGCCTCCTCCGGCGATTGCTGATACGTGCCGAAGGGCAGATCGACAATCACGCATGCCTTCCGCGAGCCGCGCATCACCGCCTTGCCATGGCCGATCATCATGTCGAGGGTGACGCCGAGGGTGCTGTCCATGCCGTATAGCACCATGCCCAGCGAGTCGCCGACCAGCAACAGGTCGACGCTTTCATCCAACAATACGGCGGTCAACGATGTGTAGGCGGTCAGGCAGACCACCGGTTCCTTGCCCTTGCGCGCCCTGATTTCGGGCACAGTGACTTTCTTCCATTGGGCGTGAACGCTCATTGATTACTCGCTCCCTCCCCGGAGTGGGCGGCGACTCTACCTTGCAGTGCAACATGAGAAAAGATGATTCGGCGCATGAGTCGCATGCGCGACACGCAGGGCAGCTGCGAACCGCCCATCGACCGTCGCTCGCCGCCGCCGTTCTGCAGGGTTTTCAGAGGCGACGAGTCCCTTGCCAGGCCGATATATTGCGATTAGAAACGCGATATGCCCTAAATATAGGATCCGGTTCGCGAAAATGCCGCGTCCCGGCCCCGCTGTCAACGGTCTGCATCGGGCACCATTGGATCTTGCACCGTTCAAGGTGGGATGGGATGTAGGGAGGTTCCGACACCATGCTCGATCATGGGGTGCTGCCCTTGGAAGACCAGCCGCCGGCATCCGACGCCGCGCCGAAGCCTGCGGCGCCGTGCGAGCCAGCCCCGAACCAACCGGTCACCGGCATCCTGCCGTCGCAGGAGCTGCGCCGCTTGTGCGGCCAGGGGGCGATCCGGGCCGTCGACCCCATCACCGAGGACCAGATCCAGCCGGCCAGCCTCGACCTGCGCCTTGGCGCGGTTGCCTATCGGGTTCGTGCCAGCTTCCTGCCTGGCGAAGGCGCCACCGTGCGGCAGAAGATCGATGCCCTGGCCATGCACGAGTTGGACCTCGCCGGCGGAGCGGTGCTGGAGAAGGGCTGCGTCTACATCGTGCCGCTGAAGGAGAACCTGGACCTGCGGAAGCGCTACGCGGGCATCGGCAATCCCAAGAGCTCCACCGGCCGGTTGGACATCTTCACCCGACTGATCACTGACCACGCCAGCGCCTTCGACACCGTCCGTTCCAACTACAAGGGACCGCTCTATGCCGAGCTGTCGCCGCGGACGTTCAGTGTGGTGGTGCGCGAAGGCGATCGGTTGTGCCAGCTACGTCTGCGCTACGGCAGCCCGTCATCCTCCGGGGCGGCGCTGTGGCGCCTGCATGAGGAGGTTGGCCTGACCGATGCCGACTTGGAACGCAAGGACATCGCCGACGGCCGTCTACCGCTCACCGTCGATCTCGCAGGCATGCCACCCGACCATGTGGTCGGCTATCGGGCCAAGCCGCACGCCGATCTCATCGACGTGAGCCGCGTGGGCCACTACGCCGCCAGCGATTTCTGGGATCCGGTGCGGGCCGATCCGGGCCGACGGCTGATCCTCAATCCTGGCGATTTCTACATCCTGGTGTCGAAGGAAACGGTGAAGGTGCCGCCGACCCACGCCGCGGAGATGGTGGCCTACGACACGCTGTTCGGCGAGTTCCGGGTTCACTACGCCGGGTTCTTCGATCCCGGTTTCGGTGACGAGACCGCGGACGGCGCCGGCAGCCGGGCCGTGCTGGAGGTGCGGTCGCACGAGGTGCCGTTCCTGCTGGAGGACGGGCAGCCGGTGGGCAGCCTCGTCTACGAACGCCTGGCAACGGAGCCGGACAAGCTGTACGGCGCCGGGATCGGCTCCACCTACCAGCGCCAGGGCCTGGCGCTGGCCAAACAGTTCAAGCGGTAGAGCCCATTTAAGGTAATAGGAAACGGTTCTGACCGAGGCCCTTCGGGTCTGGGGCAGGAGGGGTTCGAAGAGCGTAGCGGGGCCTACGTTCGAGAAGCTCGACGCCCCCCAGGCCCGAAAGGCCCGGCGCCCTTGGCGTGGCCCGTGGCGGGCCCCTGCGGCGTTGCCCGGCTTGCCCGATGGCACCGCATCGCGCTGCGTCGGGCGCATCGTGCAGCGGCGCCTTCGAAGACGGCGCGGTCGCTGCACGCCAGCCGATGTGCACGAGCGGATCGCTCCGCCACGGCGCCATCAGAACGATTTCGATTACCTTGAATGGGCTCTAGCGGCCGTCGGACCCGTTCTTTTCTTTGTCTCTGCGATCCGTAGGCTGCGCGTCGTCGTCATCGAACAGGATGCGATGGGCGGCGCCGTCCAGGTCGTCGAACTGTCCCGACTTGAGTGCCCACAGAAACGCCACCAGCCCCAAGAGGCCCAAGAAAAGGGCGGCGGGGATCAGCCAAAGGAGGTTGGTCATGGTTGGCCTTCCGGCATCCGCGGCGTCCGGTTCAGTCGCAGAGCGTTGAGGATCACCACCACCGATGACGACGACATGGCCACCGCGGCGATCAGCGGCGTCACCAGTCCGGCCACGGCGATCGGCACCGCGATGGCATTGTACAGGAACGCCAAGCCGATGTTCTGCCGGGCCAGCCGATGCGCGCGTCGGGCTGTATCCAGCGCTTCGACAACCGGCGCAAGGCGTTCACCCTGAAACACCACGTCGGCGGCGGTCTGGCTGATATCCGCCGCCGTCGCCGGTGACATGGAGGCGTGGGCGGTGGCCAGCGCCGGCGCATCGTTGAGACCATCGCCGACCATCAGCGGCCGCCGTCCGGCAGCGGTTAAGTCCTCCAATCGGTTGACCTTCGCCGCCGGGGCAAGGCCCGCCTGCCGGTCGCCGATCCCCACCGCGGTGGCCGTTGCCGCCACCGCAGCCGGGCGGTCGCCGGACAGCAGCACCACGTCCATGCCGCGGTCGCGCAACGCGCAGACCACCTCCACGGCATCCGTCCGTGGGCGGTCGACGAACCCGAACCGCACGGGCTCGGCGCCCGGCCGCGCCAGCCAAAGTTCCGGTCCGGCGCCGTCCCGCGTCTTCCTGGTCGCGTCCACGCCGACAAACGTTCCGCTGCCGAGCCTCACCCCCCCCATCTGACGTCGTTCGTTCCAATCCTCGGCCGTGGATTTCGCGGACGTCCGACGCGACGCCGACGCGGAGACCGGCAGCATCCGCCGCGCGCACCAACGCTCGGGCCAACGGATGACGGCTCGTGGCGGCCAGCTCGGCGGCTGTCTCCAACGTCGCGACATCGGCCTCCGTGTTGGTGGTCATGTCCAACTCCGGTATCGCCGTCGTCAACGTTCCCGTCTTGTCGAACACGACGGTATCGATGGCCGCCAGGCGCTCCAACGCGGTGCCCGACTTCACCAGCGTTCCGCGACGCAACAGGCGGCCGGTGGCGATGACCTGCACCGCCGGCATGGCCAGCGCCAGGGCACACGGGCAGGTGATGATCAGCACCGCCACGGCGTACAGCAGCGCCTGTTGCCAGGCGACACCGACCACCGCCCACCAGCCGACGAACGTGGCCAGCGCCACCGCGTGGACTACGGGCGCGTACAGACGCGCGATGCGGTCGGCCAGCACCACGTAGCGGCTGCGTCCCTGCTCGGCGGCTTCCACCAACCGCACGATCTCCGCCAGCAATGTTCCCTCGCCGGCGGCTGTGACCTCCAGCGTCAGCGGTGCGGTGAGGTTGAGCGTCCCGGCGAACACCGTCTGGCCGGCGAGAGCCGACTTAGGCACCGACTCGCCGTCGATCAGCGCCGTGTCCACATCGCTCGCACCGGTGGTGACCCGTCCATCCACGGCGACGCGTTCGCCCGCAGCCACCGCCACGGTCATGCCGGGCCGAACCATCGACGGCGCCACCACGCGGCGTTCGCCGTCAGCCTCCACCACCGTGACGGCCGAGGACGCAAGCGACAGCAGATGCTCTGCCGTTCCCCGCGCCCGGCCGCGGGCCCGGCTGTCCAGGTAACGCCCCACCAGCAGGAAGAACAGCAGCGTGATCGCCGAGTCGAAATAGGCATGGGGGGCGCCGACGATGGTCTGATGCAGGCTCATGCCGGCCGCCAGCAGCACGGCCAAGGCGATGGGCACGTCCATGTTCAGATGACGTACCGCGAGGGCCTGGATCGCTGAGCGGAAGAACGGCCTGCCGGCATAGGCGATGGCGGGCAAGGCGATCAGCGCCGATACCCAGTGCAGCAGGTCCCGCGTCACCGCCGCCATGCCCTGCGCGTGGCCCGCCCACACCGAAATGGACAGCAGCATCACGTTGCCGGCGGCGAAACCGGCCACCGCCATGGCCCGCAGCAACTCGCGCTCGCGCCGGGCACCGGCGCTGGCCAATGCCTCGGGGTCGAAGGGCGCCAGCCGGTAACCGAGGCCGTTGACGGCGGCCGTCAGCGTTTCCACGTCCGTTACGTCGGCCCGCCAGGTCAGCACCAGCCGGCGGGTGGTCATGTTGATCCGCGCCCCAACGACGCCCGGCTGCCGGTTCAGCAGCGACTCGATCAGCCACACGCAGGCGGCGCAGTGCAGGCCGTCCACCATCAGATGTGCGCGTCGCTCGCCGTCGCCCGCGTCGCGCACGAAGGTTGTGTAGTCCACCGCCGGCGCCTCGGCGTCCGGGCGTGGCGGCCGCAGCGACGCATCCAACGCCCGGCGCTGGTAGTAGGAGTCGAGGCCAAGGCCGGTGACGGTGCGGTACGCCGCCTCGCAGCCGCGGCAGCAGAACCGGCCGCCGGTCGTATCGGAGGCGGTGATGGGACTGCCGCAGTGCCGACACTCCGTGCTGGTCGCCGACTCCGGCGCCTCGGAGATGGTTAGGTCGGCAGGACCGCCGCTCAAGGGACGACGATGCGACGGGAGATCTGGAAGGTTTCGTCCCGGCGCCGGGCGTGAATGCGGGCCTGCCATTGACCGGGCAGCGGCGGCGTCAGCACTGCTCGATAGAGGCCGTCGCCGAGGTGGGTCAGCGCCACTTCCAGGTCATATCCGCCATGGGTGGGCCGAACCAGGGCAGCGCGAACGTTCAGATCCACCAGCGGCCGGTCATCGCGGTCGCGGAAGGTCACGCTCAGGCTGCCGTCGCGGCCGGCGGCGGCCGGCGCATAGTCCAGCGCCATGGACCAGCCGCGTTCGGCCTGGGCCTCCGCCGCCGCCAGATTCTGGTTGTAGGCCAAGCCCTTGCGATAGTGATCCTCGGTTTCCAGCCCGGACCACGTATCCACGGCCAGATAGGCCAGCAGGCCGTTGGCGATAACAACCACGCCCATTCCCGCGACGAAGATCCACGGATACCACCAGCCCCGTTGCTTTTGCCGTGACGCCAACACTCAGGCTCCCGGCCCCGCAAACACGGTATCGTGCTCGACCACGGCGCCGGTGGCCACGTCGGTGAGCACAAAGGTGAGATCGGTGGAGCGATCGTCGAGGCTGCCCCGCGGCACCTTCACGAACACCCTGAACGATCCGATATCGTCCGGTCGCACCGGCAGCGTCACCGACCGGGCGCCGTCGGTCTCGTAGCCGATGACGGTCATCAGCGCCCCATCGATGCCCGTGGCAGACAGTTGGTGCGACTTGGGCTCGCGTTCCATGTTGAGGATCTTGAACGTATAGCCGTTGCGAATCGAGCCATCGGAGAGCCGGACGAACAGCGGCGCCCGATCGTGCAGGACGTTGACCTCCAGCCGGTCGCGGTTCAACAGGCTGTATCCCATGATCCCGGTCGCCACCAGCAGGATCGCCGCGTAAGCGATGGTGCGGGCGCGGACCAGCCTGAACCGCGGCTTCCGGCCCTTGGCACGTGCCACCTGATTGGAGATGGAATCGTAGGTGATCAGCTCCGGTGGCAGGCCGAACCGGCTCATCACCGAGTTGCAGGCATCGATGCACAGAGCGCAGCCGATACAGGCCATCTGCTGGCCCTTGCGGATGTCGACGCCGGTGGGACACACCTGCCAGCGCAGGCCGCAATCGACGCAATGCCCGCGGCCCTCGAAGGACTGGTTCTTACGGGCACCGCCACGGGGTTCACCACGCCACGCCTCATAGGTGACGATCAGCGAGTCCTCGTCGAACATGGCGCTCTGGAAGCGCGGCCACGGGCACATGTAGATACACACCTGCTCGCGGGCCCAGCCGGCCAACAGATAGGTGGTGGCGGTGAACAGGAATGTGAAACCGTAGACCGCGGTGGATGCCTGACCGGTGAAGAAGTCGACGACCACCGTGGGCGCGTCGTTGAAGTACATGATCCAGGCGCCGCCGGTGGCGAATGCGATCAACAGCCAGGCGCCGTGCGTGGCCAGTTTGCGGCCTACCTTATCAAGAGTCAGCCGGCCCCGGTCTCGCCGCATGCGGGCGTTGCGGTCGCCTTCGATCTTGCGCTCCACCCACATGAAGAGGTCGGTCCACACCGTCTGCGGACAGGTGAAGCCGCACCACACGCGGCCGAACCATGCGGTCACCAAGAACAACCCGATGGCCGCCAGAATAAGCAGGCCGGTGAGGTAGTAGACCTCTTGCGGCCATATCTCGACCCAGAAGAAGTACGCCCGCCGCCCCGGCATATCCACCAGCAGGGCCTGATCCGGCGCGTTGGGCCCCCGGTCCCAGCGGATCCATGGGCCCACGTAGTAGAGACCCAGCAACACCCACAGGGAGGCCCACTTCACCTTTCGCCAATATCCCCAGATGCTGCGCGAGTAGATGTTGACGCGGCTGGCGTACATCGGCGTCTTGGTCTCGGCCGTGCCTCCCGTCGGCTGAATGTCGGCCATGGTGTCCATCTTGGCTTCCCGCATGTGCTCTCAACGACGGTCGTGCGCCATGCCTCGGGGCAAACGGCGATCGCCCGGTCAGTATATTAGAAAAAACGAATAAATATCATGTCGGGGGATCGCCCCGGCGGCGGGCCTTAGCCGTCGCCCGCCGCTTTGAACCCGTACGGCGGTGGATTACTGCCCGCCGCCCAATGAATGAACGAAGACCGTGACCTGCTTCACCGACGCCGGGTCAAGGCGGTCGATCCACGGCGGCATCACGCCGTGCGTCGGCGCATTGATCTGCGCGACGATAGCGTCTCGGGAGTCGCCATACAGCCAGATGGAATCGGTGAGGTTGGGCGACCCGAGTTCGGCGATGCCCTTGCCGTCGTCACCGTGACAAACGACGCAGTTGTCCTCGAACACGGTCTTGCCGGTCTCGCTGGCCTCGCTGCCACCCGCAAGCCAGAGCACGTAGTCGGTGACGGCGGTGATCTCCTCGGCGGTCAACAGCTCGTCACGGCCGAAGGCCGGCATCTCGGCAAAGCGGGTGTCGGGATGTTCGGAGCGAACGCCGTATTGAATGGTCGCGTGGATGTCCTCGAGTGTGCCGCCCCAGATCCAGTCGTCGTCCACCAGGACCGGGTAGGAAGGCGCCCCGCCGCCACCGGCACCATGGCACGGCGCACAGTTGTCGGCGAAGATCACCCGGCCGCCGGCCATGGCGAACTGCAGCAGGTCGGGGTCGGCGGCGATCTCGTCCACCGACGCTTCTTCGAACCGCGCCAGCCAGCCGGCCCGGCCTTCACGCTGCGCCTCGAGGTCCTGGCGATGCTCCTGGCGCGAGGAGTAGCCAAGCACGCCCTTGGTGTATCCACTCACGCCCAGCGGCCATGCCGGATAGAGGACGAAATAGACGATGGACCACGCGATGGTGGCGTAGAACACCCACAGCCACCACCGCGGCAGCGGCGTGTTGAGTTCGCGGATCCCGTCCCACTCGTGCCCGGTGGTCTCGGTTCCGGTCAGCGCGTCTACGGGCTTCTCGGCCATTCCGTCAGTCTCCGTTGTCGTCTTTCAGCGGGATCTGCGCCGCCCGCTCGAACCGCGCCTTGTTCTTCGGCCGAAAGGCCCAGAACACCACCGCGGCGAACAGCACCATCAACCAGATCAGCCAAAGCTGTTGCGCGTGCGCCCAGATCGCCATCCAATCCAAGGGTCGATACTCCTACCGATCGTCCAGTTCCGGCTTGTAGGCTGTGAAGTCCACCAGCGTACCCAGCATCTGCAGGTAGGCGATCATCGCGTCCAACTCGGTGATCCGTTCGGGGTCGCCGTCGAAATCGCCCACCACGGCCTTCGGATACCGCGCCAGCAGGGCATCCACGTCGCCGGCGTCGGCATCGGCCTGTGCCACCACGTCGTCGCGAGCGGCCTCGATCTGTTCATCCGTGTACGGGACGCCCACCACCCTGAGCGTCGCCAGATGTTCGCCGATGTCGTCGAAGTCCAGGTCGGTGCGCGCCAGGTAGCCGTAGGACGGCATGATGGATTCCGGCACCACGCTGCGCGGATCGATCAGATGCACGGCGTGCCAATCGTTGGAGTACTTGCCGCCGACCCGCGCCAGATCCGGTCCGGTGCGTTTCGAGCTCCACTGGAAGGGGTGATCGTACATGCTTTCCGCCGCCAGGCTGTAATGCCCGTAGCGCTCCGCCTCGTCACGGAACGGACGCACCATCTGGCTGTGGCACAGGTAGCACCCCTCGCGGACGTAGATGTTGCGGCCGGCCAGCTCCAGCGGCGAGTACGGCCGCACGCCGTCCACCTTCTCCAGGGTCTGCTCCATGGCGTAAAGGGGGACCAACTGCACGATACCGCCGATCGAGACCGTGATGAGGATCGCGACCGCCAGCAGGATGACGTTCTTCTCGAAAATCTCGTGCCGCATGGTCGATCCCCTATTCGGCGGCGCCGGTTGTAACCGGTGCCGGCCCTTCGAACGCCGCCTCGGTCCGCAGCTCGCCCTTGGTGGTTTTCCACAGGTTGTAGACCATGATCAGTGAGCCGATCGTGAACAGCACCCCGCCACCGGCGCGGATCAGGTAGTAGGGGTGCATGGCCTCCACCGTCTCGATGAACGAATACTGGAGGAAGCCCAGCGAGTCGTAGGCGCGCCACATCAGCCCCTGCATGATCCCGGAGATCCACATGGCGGTGATGTACAGCACGATGCCGATGGTGGAGATCCAGAAGTGGTAGGTGACCAGCCTCAGCGAGTAGAGACGCTCACGCTTCCACAGCTTCGGCACCAGGTAGTAGATGGCGCCGAAGCTGATGAACGCCACCCAGCCCAGGGCGCCGGAATGTACGTGCCCGATGGTCCAGTCGGTGTAGTGGCTGAGCGAATTCACCGCCTTGATGGACATCATCGGGCCTTCGAAGGTGCTCATCCCGTAGAAGGCCACCGAAGCCACCATGAACCGCAGGATCGGGTCGGTGCGCAGCTTGTCCCACGCGCCGGAGAGGGTCATGATCCCGTTGATCATGCCGCCCCACGAGGGCATCCACAGCATTACCGAGAAGGTCATGCCAAGGGTCTGCGCCCAATCCGGTAGCGCCGTGTAGTGGAGGTGGTGGGGACCGGCCCAGATGTAGAGGAAGATCAGCGTCCAGAAGTGGACGATGCTGAGCCGATAAGAATAGATGGGCCGTTCCGCCTGCTTGGGAATGAAGTAGTACATGATTCCCAGGAAGCCGGCGGTGAGGAAGAAGCCCACGGCGTTGTGGGCGTACCACCACTGGGTCAGGGCGTCCTGGACGCCGGCCCAGACCACGTAGCTCTTGGTCCCGAACACGGAAACCGGACCGCCACGTTGTTGCCGATGTGCAGCATGGCGACGGTGACGATGAACGACAGGAAGAACCAGTTGGCCACGTAGATGTGCGGCTCCTTGCGCTTCATCAGCGTCCCGGCGAAGCACACCAGATAGGCCACCCAGACGATCGTCAGCCACAGGTCCACGTACCACTCGGGCTCGGCGTATTCCTTGCTTTGGGTGATGCCGAGTACGTAGCCGGAGGCGGCCAGCACGATGAACAGTTGGTAGCCCCAGAAGAGGAAGCTGGCCAGCGCCGGGCCCCCAAACAGCGACGCCCGGCTCGTCCGCTGGACCACATACAGCGATGTGGCAAACAGCGCGTTGCCGCCGAAGGCGAAGATCACTGCTGAGGTGTGCACCGGGCGCAACCGCCCGAAGGACGTCCACGGTAGGTCGAGGTTCAGTTGGGGGAACGCCAGTTGGAACGCCAGCACCACGCCGACCAGGAAGCCAACAACCCCCCAGAACATCGTGGCGATGGTGAATTGGCGGACGACCGCCTCGTTATAACCGACCCCCTCCGAGGCACCGCCAACGGCGGCTGTCGCAACGCTCATCGCCTTCTCCCGCGCGAATGGCAACACGGAACACGCATGTCAGAGATTCGTCCAAAACATCTATGGCTAATACTATGCGTTATCCAAAAATTAACCAGATCTTGACTGCGATTCTACCTGACGTTACCTGCGATTCGGTCGCCGTTATCCAAGGACGATCGTCAATAACGCAGGAAATTCAACCGCTCGGACCCCCTTCTCGCAGCTGCGGCATATTAGGGAGAGCGCATACGTCCGTCAACTCCTGACCCATTCGAAGATGCGACGCAGTGTTGGAATCATCATCGAAGTTGCCGACCGCAGACGTGCAGTATTCAAAAGAGAATGAGTGTCACTTTTATTATCTCCGGGGTCAGTGAAGCCGGTGGTGGAGGAGCGGCGGCCCGACCGCCACGCCCGGCGCCGTCGTTGCGCCGGCCGCGTTAGTCCGTCACCATCCGGCCGATGAGCACCCGACGGCGCGCGTTTTCCCAGATGGCCGTGATCGCGGCGGTGGTGGTGGTTGCCGGATGCACGGCATCCGAGCCGAGCCGCCCGCCCCCGGAAGCGGCGACGGCGACGCAGGCGAAATCATTGGCCACGGCACGGCAACAGATGGTCGCCGCTGCGCACCCTCTGGCCGCCGAGGCCGGCTTGGCGGCGCTGCGGGCCGGCGGCGGTGCCATCGATGCGGCCATCGCCGCACAGATGGTGCTGTCGCTGGTGGAACCGCAGTCGTCGGCGGGCTGTCGGTGGGCGTGCCGGGTCTAATGCGAATGTTGGCGTTGGCGCACGCCGCCCACGGTC
>Ga0209363_1000350_pt1 | contig 17112 bp, 9 predicted proteins | sample WorMetexBAHAMAS3_FD_187385 | JGI IMG/M metagenome (GOLD analysis project Ga0209363, IMG submission 187385) | Marine gutless worms symbiont microbial communities from Max Planck institute for Marine Microbiology, Germany - Inanidrilus exumae... | ecosystem: Host-associated > Annelida > Digestive... | reverse complement strand
AAATTTGGCGTGTCAGCTACAGGTCGAGCGCAGGACAGGGAAAGTTTGCCGGCCAATGACCGACGTTTTACCGCTGTGCCATGCAACCAACGGTGCTTTATGTTTTGTGTCAATTTTAAGTCGCCTTAATGTGTTAACACAAATCTGTTTATGAAAAACAAACCTTTTAGGGATATTGCGACCACAGTTTTTTGTACTTTTATGCTTCTTTAAATTTTAGACTTCATTTTTTTGTCCAAAAGTAACACATCTGAATAATGTGACTGAGGTTAAAAGACGAATAAGGGAAGGTGAACTAGAATGGTATGAAAAATAAGGTTTTACATACTTACTTCGGTGCACTTCTCTGCTTTTTTCGCAGACTAAATAGTAAGCAGTTTTAAGCTTTATTGAACATTCGAACATACAATAACTAATAACAATAACTAATTTCAAAATTTGACAGCAGCCTTGTTGTTGCAATTTTTACTATTTTAATTGTTTTGTAGTAATATTCTGGGCAGATTTGGTGAGGGTGAGATAGACAGCTGCAGCATTGTCAGTCAGTGTAACTGTTTGCAGGTGTATTGTTCAAGGACCAATCACATCTCCTGTTGCATCATTAAGTCAAACTCTTGTAGGTTGCTCTGCTTTTATTTTTATTGTCATACTAACTTTTGAAATATTGTGATTAAGTTGTTAAAGTATTATGGGTATCCTATAATGTGCATTAATTAAAACATAACACAATAATGCTGTCGTTGTTGTTTACTTTTGATATTTACTTGTGGCATCTCCATGATCATATTATTAAAGTGGTTGAATGACATTAGACAGCTGTTCGTCCTTTTAACACATTCAGTTAGTGACTGCTCACTAATTCTTTGTGTTGCATGGCAGTAAAGCATTGCCAGTGAGCCCTGAGTGGGTCCCGGGGCTGTACGTAAGTGGGTAAGTGTCTAAGTAAGTAACTAAGTAAGTAAGTGACAAATTTATGAAGTGCCAAAACCAGAATAGGCTCTCATAGTTTCCAGGGTAGGTCGTAGGAGGCGACCAAACCTGGCTTTTGTTTTTTTTTGGATTAATTTTATGTTGTAATATATTTTGTTACGGATGCATATTTGCTTTGTTGTGTTTGTTTTAATTTTTCTGTACTTAGCCAACAGATTGGCTGGGAAGAACGTCTCCGAAATGACCTATTTTGTGTCGGGTGGGATGTAAAGCCTTAACTCAATCAATCAAGCATTGCCAGTGAAGAAAGACAGTGTTACAGCAGTATGTCATGTCGAGACGTTAATGATTACATGAATGTTTAGTGAGAAACTGGAGAGCTATATTAAAGCAGCAAATAACGGCCATTTTTCGGGAATACTTGGCTTAACCATTTGCACTCTTGATTCACCTTGTTCACGTCGAAGGGCTCTGCTTCCACTTAGCACAGACAATCTTACAATGTCTTCTTTAGATATCCCATTGTCTAGTTTTATCCATGACTATTGTTATACAGTAATTTGGTGCAGCGAGCATCGTCTTGATGTTTCCCATGTCCATTGTCCAAACCAACTCCGTCTTCTTAATTACCGGACTAATCGGTTCTGACATCAACAGTAATGGTGTACTGCAGTATAATCTGTGGAGATCGTAAGTTGTGGGTGACTATAAATTAAATGCTTTCCTTGTTTTGTTTGTGAGCTGAATTGTTCTGTACATTTCTGTAGATCGTGTGCAATAACGTGTTTGTAGTCCAGAAAACGACATTCAGAATCGTTGTCAATTCCATCCAGTAGCAGCTGTCAGCGGCTTGCAGCCAATAATGTGGTCAGTTTCACTCACTAGTTATGCTGTGTGTGTGCGTTAGTAATCAACTGACATTGCTCAGATGATTATTTTTCAAATTAATCTTTTTTTTAAATTTTATCAGTTGGTCAGATGAAGCACACTTGTTCGTGCAATATTCAAATATGACGTCTCTTAGTTGGAATGTCAACTTGACATTTGAACCTTGGGATATCATATTTTAATATCGCACTTACAGACATTATCTGTATAATTGTTTCAGTTTGGTGTTTGTTTTGTTATATGTGTCTTACTTTGGTCCCTTGCACAACAAATCTTAGCTAAGCCACATAGAAATTGGGTGGGACAATTCTGAACGTTCTGTCTGTATCATTTACCTTTTCTCAGCTGCATGGCAGATGTGTATTGTAACTGGTGTTTATTTTTCATGAACTTAGGCAAAGTGTTTCTGATTTGAGGTTTTTTCTTTGTCAATACTATATCTCTGTAAAAACTGCTGCCTCAAAATGTTGTAGAGTCAACAAAAAATACACAGTGGCTGTTGCCTGTGTAATGTTGTGACATCTTACATATTAATCACCTAAGGACATTTGCCAGATCTCAGCAACTATTCGTCCATTACTTTAGTGCCGCACATCAATGGAAAGCTCTCTGCGGCAGCCGTATTGAGGTTTAGTTCGTTACAGTATCTGTATTTACAAGAAATCAGTCAAAATCAAACAGTGACACTGAGTATAGCAGCAACGTTAACAGCCAATAGTATCCAGCCATGCTAAGTGTGCTAAGTGAGCTTGGCTATATGTGAGACCATCCAGCCATCCCTTCAACCGCAGAGTGCTTGGCAACAGGCCGCCAATGTCGCATGACACTGGCAGTTGGCCGCCTGACGGTGCTGTACATGACATCCGCATGCTTACGGAGAGTGTAAGAAAGGAAACGAGAAAGGAAGGAGGAAAGGGGGACAGCGTGCAGTGCGATAAACCCCTATAAGGGTCTAGAGGTGAAGCTGCTAGTATTATAGAATGCCAATAATGCTTACTCAGGCTTTGATGATAGAAGCTGTTATCTACTTGTAGCAGACTAATCAAATGTGTATAGTTAATTTTCATAATTGAAATGATTATCTGAAGTATTTGATAAAATATGTTGTCAATGATTATAGGACACGTTGCTTGCCTCTGCAACAGCCGAAGAAGTTACAGTCTGGTTAACAAGTCACAGATTTGCAAACTTTCTTCACACTTTCCAGGATTTTTCTGGTAATAGTTTCATTGTTGGTCAGAATTCATGCATCATTGGTCTTAGTTGAAACATGGTCTATCAGTCATTTGTGACATGTATAAGCTAGCGTGAGATTGCCTGGCATTCTGTTATTCTAGAGTCTAGACTGTAAGCTCATGCCACTACATAGCACGTGCCAAAGTTTGCCTGCTGTCTGTTATATAACGTCCATGCAGTAAGGCTGACAGTGTCTCCCAGTGCGAAAATTTAAGGGGTTGGTTGGCAAAAACTCGCCAACCGTTCGCAGCAGTTTGTGGACCAAAGTTCACCGAATTTGGGGGGCATGTAGGGGAATCCCTGTAGATTGTAGACTGACAAGTTTATTTCCAATTGTATTATTATGTTCCATTACAGCGATATGTTCCGTCAAAGTTCAAAGTCGGTCTCAAAAAGCAGCTTTTTACCCCCAGCCTATGGGGGTAAATACCCCGGGGAAGTTAAGACCAAATTTTTTAAATACCAGTCATAAGTGAATATGTGTTCAAGTTGTTTGAGATTAGGCGTCGAAAAAATATAAGCCCTTCAACATCGTGATGTCGTACGACTAATAACTATATGTATAAATTGAGCTTTTAGGGCAAAGCATGAGTTAAAGAATAACTGAAGTAATTTGTTTTTTAATGAATTTTCTGCGTATTTAAAACTGTTGAAGCTGAAAGTGACATCAGACAACATCTAACCATCTAGCTAAGTCGTGTGCAAAAGGCTGCTGATGCTTTATAACTCTTGTTATGTTGATAGTAAATGTTTACACATGTGATGATGTGTAGCATGTCTGTTGATAGGGTCTGACCTGTTAAGGTTGTGTCGAGAAGACTTGATTCAGATCTGTGGCACTGCTGATGGCATCAGACTCTACAATGCACTGCAAGCAAAGTAAGTAAGTGTTATACAGAAGCATGTGAAATAAAGTTGCTACACTACAGGTGCCACTATGTTTGCCTCTAACTTTGCCAACTGCTGACCGATTCTCAAAATTCTTTTACCGACACACTTAGCAGTGAATTTCTGGCAAAGCTACAATTAAACATCCCACCGCACGTTCGACTTGTTGCTGCCTTACCTTGTGAAATGCTTGTGCTGAAAAATCGCCTTGCTGCAGAGCTGAGTGGAGCGAACTGCCATGCTGAACTCAGCCATTTGAAACAGTTGATGAAAATATTCATCCAGTGATGTTAGCACAAGGTTGTTCACTGACGATAGTTATTTACAGTAGTCACAGAAAATCCCAAAGAACCACCAACAGTATGGACTATGCAACTGCAGCAACCAAGAAGAAAGATGTCGTGACTAAAGGCCTGCACACATGATGAACATTGAGACATCAGTAGGCGAGTCACATATGGTCAAGAAAACACCAGTTGGATTCTTGTTGATCATGCAGTCAAGATTGTAGAGGGCTGTTGGTATGGTACGGTATTGTAGGGTTTAACGTCCCACTCGACACATTATAGGTCATTTCGGAGACGATTTTACAGGTCAGATGACCCAACCAACAGTGCAATAGCACTGAAGGATGATAGTCTTCCAGGTCAAGGGCCAATCCCAGAGGCTCAGCACACTAAAAGTAAAGAAAATGATGTAATCAAAAAATTTTTCTACATATAGCACCAAGTACATTGAAGAAACACAGGCGCTCGGAAGACAGCTAAGCCAAGCAAGATTAAAGCCTGATCCAGTCGACTGTGTACGAACTGCTCATTAGTAGAGGGCTGTTATCTTAACGTAATACTGTTATAACAGTTACTTCCTGCCATGTTTAGATCTCAAGCAAGTTCTCCATCTTTCAGCAGGACAGTGCCCGACACGCATGGTGCTTGAGGCATTCAACTTTCTTACCATAAATTTGCCAGATTTTAGAAATTCTTTCAAGGCAGACTCAGCAGTAAATTTATAATAAAGAATTTTGTAAATCCTTCAGTGTTTGGCAAACTTAGAGGCAAAACTGTAGTGGCACCTTTTTCCAGACACGGTGTAAGTCTTTTGTTAAGTTCATTAATGCTTGAAATGTGTTGTTATTGACAAGAAAAAGTTGACTGGTTGTCACCTGTTGTGCAGGACGGTGCGACCAAAGTTGACATTATATGTCTCTCAAATATCATCAGTTGGTGCGTACGAATATTACTTGTAATTTTTTTTATAATACTGTGTCAAGTTGTATGTTAAACAGCTGTTTATGACACAGCTTTGTTTCCTTTTTGTTGGTACTGTAATAGTTCATGAAGCCGTGACTAATGACTCAACTATTTTTTGGAAAATCTGTAAATAATTGAATCAGTGTGCATTGATACTGCAGATGTATGCAGATGCAGGTCAGCCCTCAATCTGGTTTGTTTGCAGATCAAACCTTAAACTAGTATTAGTGTTGTTGGCAGACATTGGGCGAGGTCACAAATTACATCAGCCTTTCGCTGAGTGAATCGCTGAGCGAAAACTTCGGTCTGAGTGATCGCTAATCCAAAAAGTGGCCTCAGTATTCCAATTCAGCGAAAGTTAAGCAATATAAATAGATAGCTAATCTTTAGAGGATTAAGAATAGCTGAGCAAAAATCGAGTTCAGTTTCTGGATTAGCAAAAAGTAAACAAATGAACAAATATGGCAATAAATAGCAGCTGCTGCGATTGCAGCTGGTACCTGGCCGCAACAAGTGCGTAGAAAGAAGGCCGAAGTTGTTGCGTATTGGGTGTGCAACGACAGAAAGTGACTGGCTAGCGTTGTGGCTTACAGATCAGCAAGTTCGTGATCTCGTCATAGAGTTCTTTTGCTCAGCGAATAGCTCAGCTAAAGACTGAGCGATTCGCAAATCCAAACTACCCGCTGAGATCGAATTTGGGTGTTCGGATTAACGATTTCGCTCAGCAAAACGCTCAGCGAAAGGCTGATCTAATTTGTGACTTCGCCCATTGTGAAATTTTTAAAATGTAGAAGGCTTTATTGTTACAAGTTGCGAATGTGTTTATATGTCTGTGCATGCAAAGGTCAAAGTAAAGTGTCATGGCATGAATCTGCCTCGATGGGCTTCAGTCAAGCTCCTGTCAAGTTATCTAGTCGATCATCAACACCAAGTCCCACTTCACTGTTTTCTGTCGATCCTGTTGTTTTCAAAGCCACGTCACAGAGCAGTGCTGCAGTAAGGACAGACAGTGCAAATGCAGCGGTGCAACAGAGCACAAAGTCTGGTGGGAGTGAGTTGCCGAGATCAAACTCCGTCACAACGAATGCGGTGGAGGTGGTGTCAAGCAGTCGTCCGCCGTCGTCCGCTCTGTCGTTCGCTGCTGTTGCCGTTGCAGTGGAGAAACGAGAGACTGCGTCGCAGACATGCTCGGCGCCAAAACGGCAAATGCCTGACAGTGACGATAACGGTGATGATGACGAAGTCGCGGCACCTTTGTTTGTCAACAAGAAGCAGCGCATTCAGAATGCAGAGCTTGCCCAACGAGAAGGTAAAACTTTCTGTTTCCCGTGTCATTGTAAGTTATAGATTTAACAGAGTTTAGAGTGCAGTTTGCAGAACTACACAAGTTACTGTGTTTGATTTTCATTGTTATTGTAATTAATTTTTTAATAAGATGGCTCTGAAACGTTTGAAAGCTGAAAAGATTATTATAGTGATTTCTGACCTTGTTGCAAGCTGGACACTGTCATAAAAGTACTGTAACGCACTGTACAGAATGATATATTTTGACCTGTGAAGACCTCTTAACATTTTTAGGTCGACTCCTCCGAGTCGACCTAATAAAAGTGGGTCCGACATAAAGTGGGTCCGTCCGTCCGTCCGTCCACAAAAAGTTTCTTCGATTTCAATGAAATTTGGTATGTAGGTAGAGGTCGACGAGTGATGCATGACGGTATGCAGTATGACCCGATTCAAGGTCAAGGTCACGAGCCCATTAAAGTCGGAAATTCGGCCATTTTCAACGGCTATCTCCTCTCCCATTTATAATGGGGACGACGGATTCTTAAATTAGGGCACAATACCTAAAGCTTATCTGGGCCGGATTTTTTATTTTTATGCTAGTTTTTGTGTCACGTGACTTTGAAGTTGGCAGTGAGTAGTAGTCGACCGTCAGTCCCGTATGGGGCTAATTCTTTAGGAATGTGCAGATTGTTACTAATAATTGAGGAATTATTATATGAGTACCATGCGTACATAGATTGGGCGACTGGTAGGTATGACCGGAACTTAAATTATTAATATCTGTTAAATGTGATCCTGATATTTAATTAATGTACTCAATAAGAAATGGTAAACATGTTTTTATTTTAAATATTTCATGCAAGATAATGTGAAATTGATATAGTCCTCTATAGAGTCCCAGACTATCTATGTAGTGTGTTGATAATAACTGTTAAGTATTATGTAAATAATTATTTGGTGTGATGTGATGTGTATCGGATGCAGTGTATCACGCGCTGTATCTGGACAGCATGACTGAATATCATCTACGCGAGAAGTTAGCATGTCTCTATGATATTCTGCCCACTCAGATACTTGAACTTTATCTTCAAGGACCATCTGGCATTCATATTTTGGTTACTGATAATGTGAGTATCCTAGATTTTGTTCTGTTTATTTTTGTTTTTTTCTGTACACTGTGCTACCGCTGGCAGACTACACTGGACTGAGTTACTTTACGTTCATTGTCAGCTCTGTGAAGCTAGAAGTTTGCTATTGCTTCCGTTTGTCATTCACTCTGTGCCAGCCAACAGGATTTCTCAAAAAGTTGTTAAATTTGGAATTAGATTGACCTTGACACGGATAAATTAGATTTCGGGGTCCACTAAATCTGGAGTTTAATGCCCCCTTTGATTTTTGCTTTCATGATCAGAGCTGAGACTAGATAATCAGCGATTTTGGTAGTATTTTTAGTGATTATCAACTAGTGTCAGAACACGAAAATTGCTGTGAACACAAAATGACACTGAAGGCCAAGGTCGTGTGAAACATTTGAATTTTGTATGGTCCTTGGGTGATTTGTGTTCAGACGGCTTAGTGGATGAAGATGTTTATTGAAATTGGAGCTACTTTCGACGTAATGACATTATAGTAGAAATAGGGATACCTTACCCAGAACTCTTCTCTTTTCTCTCTTCAGGGGCGTGTACGGTCACTGGTTTTTCTCCAGGCTTAATTATCCCAATGTTAACTGACTGCACATCAGAATTAATCCCCTCAGCCAGGTGGAATGTGGGCGTCCGCAAGGTCACCTCCAATGACTGGGCGGCCGGAGCGACGCCTCAATAACCCGATGGTGATCCTGCTGAAAGTCAGCACGCGCCACATGTCCAAAGAAGTGGAGCCGTCTCTCTTGTATAAGATGGGAGACTGGACAACAGCCGGTGGTCTGACTGCCTAACTGCCATTTTCAGCATCTTGCATCATACCTAACTACTGTCAACAACGCCATCATCAGACACCAGGCGTCAGGTCTTCATTTTCAGAACCGGGAACGTTCACCAGCACTTCACAGATGGAGATGCTGCTTACCCAGCGTGCCGGTCTTGCCAGATGTTTTTGGAATTGTGTTATCTAGCCAATCACAAAATAGTGTATTGGGTGCTGGTCGTAAGTAAATTCTGAATGCACGCTTTATGGAACTAATTGAGTGCCTTCTGAACTGTGTTAATTAGTGCTGCATATTCTGTGTATGTAAGGTGGTGCAAAACTTCAAAGATCACGCTAGTTTTATCTTGGAGACTATTCCAGGTAACCTTCGATCTAAAAAGTACTGTTTTTTTTTCTGTGTGTGCTGCACTGTAAAATGCTGTTATAGTCTTCTGCTGAATCACAGAATGAAAGTTGAACAGTGCAGTGAGGTGCAGTGCAAAGAACAAATGATTAAAGTGTCCAATATGACAAATGGGTCACTGCGTTGAGCAGTTTGCAGTCATCGAAATGACATCGTCTTCATCATGTGGAAATTTATAGTGCGCCTATTGCAGAGAGTAGAACACAGGTGCATTACGGAGTCAGTGCCTATGAGCTTGAAACAAATAACAGTTAACAAATGTTAAAATCAACACCAAATTAATGTGATTTCAGCAGTTTTTGGAACTCGGACAGAGAAGTAGGTCTCCACGTGTGCTCTCGTAGAAGAAAATTGTGTTCTTGTCTATAACAAAGGTCGTACAAACGTATGCAAAAAATATATTTTAAAAAACTATAAAGCACACAAATAAGCAAGTTGCTTATTTACTGACGTCAGTTTGGTACGTAGTTGCATGGAAATTTGTGTGTGTTATTATTGTCGACAATAAAAATGGATGATTCTGCGATTCTGTAACTGTAGAGTGTGGAGTGTGAAGAAGTTAGTCAGTCTCAAAGACTGGTCGAAATCTGTGGACTGAGTGTGTGAAGTGAACAATAAAAATAACAATTAATTAGTTGTTAATTATTGAAAGCTTAACATCAAGGAAATCCTTAATCGTTAACAGCCCTAATTACTAACTCATTATTACTAAATCACCGAGATTCTTATGATTGTCTGGCAGGTTTTTGTGTGCTGCATGCAACTCAGTTAATCGGACATGCAGCACGTCTACTTTATTATTTGGTTGTAACAGTGGCAATCAGTTATTATCCACACATGCCGATGGCAAGGTGTGGATATAGTGTTTACTGGGTTTTTTGGTGTATGTGTGTGTGTGTACGGTTACGGATTTCTCTGCCAAGGATAAAGCTAGCGGCGTCAAATTTTGCATGGTGGTTCATCGACGTCCTGGGCAGGGAATCTCCCATTTCCGGTAACTTTGTTACCCCAGAAGCTCAAAATTGGACGAATTGGACACCACCAGGAAGTATTGCCGTTCGTTGGTTTTAGCAGTGGGAATCAGTTATAAACGTCTTCCGTTGTTGTTATCGCATGCGTTGGATGGATTGCAGTGTGTTGTCGATGTTGTCGTTGCAGATGGCGTCAATGCTGCACTGTTTCGCATTGTGCTGCGGTCGATTGAGTTACACTCGTGACATGCCGTTGATTGATTATGTCATGTTGAGTTAGCTGTGACAGCTCGAGTCATATTTTTAGTCACGTGTCAAATAGCAGCCATTTGTAACAGCATCACTTTGATATTATCGCGATTATTCTGTGTGGCAGAAGATCTGTGGTGTATATGTGTACTGAGTGTAAGGACCACCTGAATGCAGTGTCTGTGTTGTCATTGTTACACAGTGAATATGTCAAGTTGCGTCCTTACAGCTTCCTCAATAAAATAATGTTGTATTGTAATTGTATTGTATTGTAAGTACTGTTCGGATATCGTCGTATTTCCATGCCCCTCACGTCATGGTCTTGACATGCCAGAAGCTCGTGTGTTGATGTCAGTTGCTGTCTCCAATGAACTGACGTGATGCTAGGAGCAGTAAGCATGACACGTACACTTGATGGCGGAAGAATACAGAGTGATGTGAGACTAAACACCCACGCCGGCTGTATAGCCGCCGGCGTGGGTAGGGTGTTCAGTCGCGTCTGTCTGTCTGTTTGTTTGTTTGTCCGCGCTCTAAAACGAAAACGGCTTGAGTATCAACACCAAACTTGGCACACATATACTCTATAGCAGTCGCTCGGCATGCATTGACCCTGAGGTTAAAAGGTCAAGGTCACAGGGGTGCACCCGGCGTGGGTACGCATGGTTATTTGACTGCCTATGTTTTCTAGTTGATATTAGTTTGTCGATTTCTATACGTGCTTAGTTGACAACAAGTCAAGGCAGTGATCAGGCAAATACAGTGATAATGTTTTCACAGGTTTATTGTGTGTTCTGTATTGTTCACACGCATGTGCTCTACTGCAAAATAACGACATGCTCAAAAGTTTAAAGCATTCGGAGATTATGAAAAATGCTTACTTGGTTCCTGAATGTGATTGCTCTAGGTCGGTAATGCGCCGTGATTCATGTGTTGATTTCGCTGTTTACTTCACTTTCTTCCACACTTCACTTTCTTCCTTTTTCTTTCCTTATGCTTTCTTTTTTACTTATTTTACTTCCTTACTGGTTTACTTTCTGACTTATCTAACTACTCCGTTTCGTTTCCAGGCCGGAGGTCAGTACGAAGCCAAGAGATTGGGTGGGAAGAAGTTTCCGAAATGACCTATTTTGTGTCGGGTGGTACATAAAACCTTAACTCAATCAAGCAGGTTTATACTGATAGGCTACAGCATAGCACAGCTGGCTGGCAGTGCTACACATTTATAATATTAAACGTGTAGCGCTGCCATACCGACGTGGGTGAAGCACTAATTAAAACCCACACAAAAAAACAAACAGTAACCGATATATCCACACCTTGCCTATCGGCATGTGTGGATTATTAGCCCCATACGGGGATTGGCGGTCGACTCTTCGCAACTGACGTTTGTGCCAACTTCAAAGTCACGTGACACAAAAACTAGGCCGAATATCACAAATTCGGCCGGATCAAATTTAGATATTGTGGCCGGATTTCCAACTTTGAAAGGCTCGTGACCTTGACCTTAATCGGGTCATACTGCATACCGTCGTGCATCACTCGTCGACCTCTACCTACATACCAAATTTCATTGAAATAGAAGAAACTTTGTGGACGTACGTTCGGACGGACATTTGAGACCGGCTTTATTTTAACTGTAGTACACAATACACAGGCAGATTTAGCCATGTTCAGCATGTTAGGCCGAACAGGGGCCGCCATACACGCATAGGTTACTGCAATATGCCGAAAAAAAATCAGTTACGCTGCAGAAAGGCTGGTCTCAAAATATACCAGCAGGCTTCTATCGGCTTGCGGTAGCACGGGTATACTTACACGTAGATGATGACAAGTTTGTGTGTGAAGGCAATCGGACAATCCTAACCTCCAGACGATCATCATATCTCAGATGCTGTCTGTGGGACAGGAAAGAAAGAGAGTGTAGGCCTACTAAAACAATGTGCTCAGTAAGCTAGTGGCCGTCACAGTTTGTTTTCAGTGAGTGACGGTCGTGTAACTGCATACAGACGTCGTGTGGCGACCGCCGTGAATAGACTGCTCATGGCCTGCACCGACTTGGACTCCGAAAGGTCGTCGTCGTCGTCGGTCTGTCTGCAGGGCAGCGAGTGTAGCAGGTCGGTAGCAGGTGCGTGCTGTTGTGGGTCGACAACGACCAGCACGACGACGCTGCCGTCAACCGCTCCGAGAACCACATACAAGCCGTTGTTTGCCGTCGTGACGCGAGTTATCTGTGCGTGAGACACGTAGTCGGCCACCTAACAGCGTCACAGCGCAACGCCTCCGTCTGTATCACTGACGGACGCCATAAACATCGGTGGCTTCAATGCCTATTGCGTCAGTGACGCTTGAGGGCACCGTCAGTGTTAGAATTACCAATATTTCCAGTAGGGCCCCCCAATAGAGTCAGCGCCCCCAATGGGTGTTAAAATTGAACTTTTGCAGTCGCAAATAAATTATGTAAAACAGGCAGCCAAACTTTAAAAGACAGAAATCAGGATGCTTAAGGCTCAGTATTTGGCGGTATAAAATTGGCAACGTAGCCTGTTTTGTGCAGCCGGCGTAGTCCGTTCCCCAGAGGACATTCCTCCCCACACCGTATCCTCCGACCGTTTTTAGTTTGAGATGTTCATTCATGATCACGTCACTGAAAGAATTATTAACTGGAAAACAGGCAGTCGTATCGACATGCAGACCCACGTCGGCAGCAGCAACACGTCACTAGCAAGCAAGTTACTGTTTGCAATAAAACAGCATGGAACTGTTCCTACTGTTCAGTCTGTTCGTCGCTGTCACGGTCAGAATACTCCTAACATTTTGATGTAATTTGAGTTAAATAACACATAAGACCAACAACGTAAGATGAAACTCATCTCTAAGGCTTGGAAATATCTACGCATAGCTTGTTTTCATTATTGTTAAACAGTAAGGTAAAGATCAAATGTCATGTGGGCATCTTTCCTGATATTTCCACGTCCGATGTTTTCAAAATTTCCGGGAGGAACTCAGAAGTTCCGGGGGAGGGGGAATTTCCCCCGGAAACATGCCTAGAATAAACCCTGGTGGCATAAACCTGCACTAAAAACGTGAGCTAATAATGTGAAACTAGACGCATGCAACTGTATGGTGTGGTTTCTGACCAGTTTGCCGTCGGCGACTCGAAACACTCGCACAGAAGACCTGCCGGAGTGGAAGTGAACGACGTGCGTGTTGTTGGTCGTGAACATTGTCTGAGTCGTGAACACGCCTTCAGCCAGTCGTCCAATGAGCGTACGTACGACGTACCCGGAGCTCATGTCGATCAGCTCGAGCGCTCCTCGTACTGACACGTACAGACCAAGCCGGCCGTCCGACGTACACTGACCAGTCCAGTGTGGTAACTGGACAACAAGCGACTTGCGCCTCCAGTCCCACACCTGACCTCCATTGTCGTTGTCAGACAGCAGTCCTAGACGTGTTGGATGAGCGGGCACTGGCACGATACGACCGAATGACCTGACAACAGTACACATCATCATCATCATCCTCATCATCGTCATATTTTATTCTCCAGCACAACATAAAACAAATAAGAATAATAACAGTTGAATACAAGAATATACCAGAAGGCTGCCAGAGAAGCAAACGCTCACTGAACTGGCCACCTATATTGAACCTACACTACACGAGTACGCACTCGAACAACCCTAAACAGCTAGGCTTATAACATGCGGCTGACGTGAAACTGCGTGGCTAGACAACCAGCGCCAGGTTAACGTAAGACGCGACAACAAATTCAACACCGCTGAATGATGTCTGCGCGCGTTATCTCATGGGGGCAATGTCATTAGCTCATTACTTCACCTTGGTAAGGGTGCAAAGTACTGCGATCAGCGTGTCTGTATGTCTTGTGCGTTTGTTTGTCTGTCTGTCTCGCATATCTAAAAAACTACATGTCCAAATTTCACCAAAGTTTGAGTACACGTTACCTGTGACCGTGGCACGGTCTTCTTCTGACGACAATGCAATATGTTATGTACTTCCGGTTGTGTGGATGACGTCACGTTTTCATATAATTGACCGACCGAATAGGCCAGAATCACAGACGACGCGTATGTTTCGTCCAGTTCGCCAGGTGGCGGCACGGAGGCGAAGTCTGCCATCTCCGACTGTATCTTTTTAGTTATGTTTCTCAGTCAGCTGCAACTACAATAGGTGGCAAAGCCCAGCATGTAGCCCGCCCGGCATGCGCAAACGCGACTGCGCATTTGTTACTTACCTACAGACTGGTTATGCTACAGCCACCTAGCGAATGACCTTCAAAATCCCTTTAAGCCAGCTCTGTGCGCATTTTTGGCTATGTGTACACACCCACTTCTGCAAAATCGCCAAAAGATCTAAGAGGTTAATTCACGAAATTTTATAGTATGTAGAGGGTTCATCAGGGGGTGAAAGTCTCCCATCCCTTCTGCGATCCTCCCAACAGTTGACGAATGTCAGCGGAGAGAATGAAGACGGGGTGTGTCAACACGTGCCAAAAATTGGTTACCAAAGACGTCCCTTGTCTGTCTGTTTCTCTGTTCCTTATGCACGGCCAGTTTTGAGCGGATCTGGACCAAATTTGGCATGTGGCATACTTATAACCTCTGGATGGTCATGGGCCGGTTAGCGAGCGTCGCTCGCGCCCGCAGTCTATTTACGCCGCTGCAAATGGGTAGCGACTGGCGAGCTCCTTCGGGAAATTCGCAACTAGCAGGCGGCAGGCAGGCGCAATGGACCGAGCACCGCACGGAAGGCGCAAGAGTAACCGAGCGGGAGGGTACCGGTACATCGTGTAGGCGGGAGGGTACATCGCCATGTACTATTATAAAGCTCACTAATCGCTTTGCATCTGCTGAAGGTTTGGTGAAGATCAGTCTATTGACTTTGGTGGAAGCAACGCAAACGTGCTTTTTTCCATGTGTGCATCCACCCACTTCCTGCAAACTGGCCACAATATCTCAGTGATTAACTGCACTAAAGTTCACGAAATGTTTACAAGACCTAGAGGGTTCATCGGGGATGTCGGTATGGGTCTATACTATGGGTCGATCTTCCCAACCGTTGTGGAATGCCAGCAAACAATATGAAGACGGGCTGTGTCAGTTTTCACCGACACGCGCCACAAATCCGTTATCATAGCAACGTCTCTTGAGTGAGCCATCGCAATTGGAATCTTTTGTTATAAAGCCGACTTGTCCCTCTATATTTGCAGAAAGTTTGGTGAAGATCAGTCTATAGATTCTGTTGGAAACAACGCAAATATGTGTATTTTTGCATGCGCGCATATACAGCGCATCCACTCATTTCCTGCAAACTGGCAACAAGATCTCGGGTTACTGGACCAAAGTTCAAGAAATATTTACAAGATGAAGAGGGTTTTTCGTGGAGTCGTCCTGCGTATAGACGTTTTGCAAATTTTCCAACCGTTTTACAAATTTTAGCCGTAGTAACTAATTTTTCATCGGCGGTGTTAAAGCAACAATCCGCGTTGCGATCTGTCCACCCGTTGTCGAATAAGAGGGTCGATATTTAAAAAATCGTCGGTAGACATCTAGCCCGCCAGCAGGCTAATTGCCGGGCGGGCTAATTGCTATTATTGTTTTTCAACTTTTTCAATTACTGTTACAATTGCCATTTCATTTACGAACAGTCGACTGAACCATTATGTGGGGTGCCAGTAGCAACTGGTTTTTGCAGCAGAGACTTGTACATTTAATAATATGCCACACACCATGAAAAACAAGAAGGTTTTCGAAGTCTCATGTACAATATACAATATACAGTCATCCGGACATGGACTCGATTGCCAAGTAACGGCACGGCAGTAATCAAGCACAGTGCATTAACGTTAACTGCGTGGATTTATTTCGTTATTCAGTTATTGTTTTTTCAGTTACAATTACAGTTAACTGTTCCACTGCGTGAGCCCACCTGAACTCCGGATAGTTTGGCTTGACCTTTGCGACGATGTTTCCGGTGTTTACGTGTCGAATGATGAACAGCACACTATCAGCAGTTGCTGATGTTGCTGCTGACTCATCTGATGACGTCGTCGTGGTGCCGGGTTGACGCTGGGACGACTTGACGGCACATAGAACCAGGTTGATGTGGTCACTGGAGAAGATGACGCTGGGAACTGACTCGGTGGGTGACGGTCGAGCGGTGAACTCAAACTGATAGATGGACTGGCCTGACGGCAGTCGACGACACGTACAGACGGCTTTCGACTCGTCTTTACTCACTACTATCACCTGCCGTTGCGTACCAGTACTGTTACTTTCCCGACTACTACTACTAAATGTTATTTTAGTGCCTCCATGTGTCAAGTGTATAACGTAAATCCTCAAACATATCGTTCAATAAACAATGCACAAAGCTTTAACCCATTTCTGTCCAGAGTTCCAAAATGGGGTCAGTGACTAATGGATTTGACGCCAGCCTGGCTAACCAACCGTTTTTAGTTTTTAACCTTCGGGCATTCTGGCGCTCAACCTTGAGCGCCAGAATGCCCGAAAGTTAAAAACTAACAAGAAGCTCCGCGACGCGCTGTGTCAACTGTTGAAAGCTTGTGAGATGCTGCAAAGCTGTGCGAAAAAATCACATTTGAAAGACTTGCAGTAGGGAATGACCTTGAAGGTGACGCAAGGTCATCGGAATTGCTTCTGTTCGATAGATTCACTTCGTATCGAATTAAAAAAAACGGGCCACGTCACGTGACCATGATCACGCCAATTAGAGGATTTTTTGTTATCTCAAGGCTAACACTTGATATATTCTACATGCGTACAAAATTTAGCGACTCTCGCTTCCGCCGTTCTGGAGATATGATTGCGGACGTCGAAATTAAAAATGGGTCATGTGATCCTGACCACGCCCCATTTAGGGTTCGTTTGTCACCGGAAACGTATTGTCTACCTGTGTGCAAAATTTGACGACTCTAGCTTCATCAGTTCCAAGAGATATCATTGGGGCCCCAAAATTTAAAATGGGTCACGTGGCCCTGACCACGCCCATTTTAAGGGGCCATGCACCGTTTCTCAGATATAACGAGATATTGGTCGAGAAT
>Ga0209363_1000349_pt1 | contig 17153 bp, 11 predicted proteins | sample WorMetexBAHAMAS3_FD_187385 | JGI IMG/M metagenome (GOLD analysis project Ga0209363, IMG submission 187385) | Marine gutless worms symbiont microbial communities from Max Planck institute for Marine Microbiology, Germany - Inanidrilus exumae... | ecosystem: Host-associated > Annelida > Digestive... | reverse complement strand
AGTATTAGTAATTGTATGTTGGAATTGTAAGATGCGGGCATAGAGGCATTGGCCTGCGCTCGTAACTTCACTACGTCTACGTCTACTCTTCGTCATGTACACCACACCTCTCAGCACTCTTATCTCTTCTCTTTCCCTCGACCACCACCTGTATGCAGATGATACTCATCTCTTTTCTTTCACCCACTCAACTTCGACTCAAGCATTTCTCACCTTCAAGACGCTCTTCAACACATCTCTTCCTGGATGACTGCTAATCTTCTTACTCTTTTAACTCCTAAGACTGAATTCTTGCTCATCGGACTCAAAAACCAACTTGCCAAAATACTCAACTCTTCACTCGACACCTCCCACTCTGCTCGAAACCTTGGCTTTATCTTTGACGAACATCTTACTTTCGCTGACCAAATTACTGCTCTCTCCAAAGCTTGTTACTATCACATTCGTCAACTTCGCTGTATATGGCTGTTGATGGACTTTCAGTAATGTGTCATCTAGGAGTAGTCTTGCATAGCTTACCGCACAGCATCTGTCGTCAGGAAACAGTAATCTTCGACCAACAGTTGGGATCAGATTATATGTGGATCTCGCAACAGTTGACCTCTCCCATCTAGTTTGCCATGCTGAGTTACAATGCTTAGTAATCGTTTGTTTGCATGTATGAGATGTCAGCTGAGAAACTTTTGATATGTCATATGCATCTTTTATCGAGTTCTTGGCATTGAGATCAGCAAGGTCGTTGTAGTATATGTTGCAATGTCCAGGGATCCAAACAAGTGTAACTTCAATGTTCATGTCACAGAGTGTTCTAAGATGATTCCTGACTCTAGCAAGCACATGGATGTGATGATCTACTTGCTGTCTGTTGATCACAATGTCAATCAGCAGCTTTGCAGTCTGATAATATGTATAAGTTATCTTTTGTCTTTCTGTTATGCCCACAAAAGACCTAGCCCCTTTTTCTTATATATTTCCACAAAAAACCTCTTTTCAACGATAAAGTATGAACTTACTATCAAATTCTTGTCAGCAAACGGGTAGAAAGTCAGAAAACGGAAAAAACGGGCCCACCCACGAACCCCGCTACCGCACCTCCGCAAAAATTTCTTTTATTATTGCGATACAACCTTTTTGTCAGTGTCGACGAAATGCACGTAAAAAATATCACCGTTACTGTGTCGGTTAGGGTTAGTGCTACGGTTAGGGTCAGTTTAGTTTTACTTTTTTTGCATTACTGTGTTGGTTAGGGTTAGTGCTACCGTTAGGGTCGGTTTAGTTTGATTTGTTAGCACTAAGTTGTGGTGCGTCAAGTGTTGCCATCTGCCGACGTTGTGTATATAAGATATTAGTTGCATATGCACAAAGTTGTTTGATCAGTTGTGTATATAATAAATCTGTTGCATTTTACACAACGTTGTGTATATAATATCGGGGTAAAACTTACGTTTAAAACGATTTAAACGTTCGATTTGCGCTGTGTACTTAATTTTCTGTGTTAATGAAAGTTAGCTGAGGAGAAGGAAATTGCAATTTCAGTTGTGTAATTATTTATGCACTGTGCTAGAAGAAATTTTGTTGGCTAAACGAGTAGGTGGTCAACTTGGTCTGCTCAAGGCTAAATGAAAATAATGCATACTAGTAATTAAATGCAATACCAAAGTATTAGTGCAGTTATCAACAAAATAAAATGTTGAATAAAAGCATCCCAGTATGATAAGGTACTGTTATTACACATTGTGTCTGCTCATCATCAAAGTTCGGTGTCACGTACACCGACAAACGTAGACGGCCTCCTAGGCCTACACTTGAGATGTACAGATCCATTACTCTGTACCAATAAGGCTGATAGCGCCGATAAGACCGATGTAGTATTTAACGACATTATGATTCTTTAACTTTCATGGTATATGATTGTTTGTCTGTAATGTAAATTTACATAATTTAAGGTTCTGTAATTTTTCCATTTTATCTGTTGCTTCTTAGGTGCCAATTATGTTTTCATTTATTTGGTAACACACATTGAGTGAGGTCAAGTTTTGCTAAGACTTTTGTCTAAGCCAAAAGTACTTTGCCCCGATGGGCTGAAAGTGATGTTTGCTAGCACCCAGCATTAGCAACCGTGCCAAACTTCCCACTCATTGGTAAATGGAATGTGCTATCTTCCTTTTTGCTATCCTGCCGTTTGTGCTGTGACGTCGGTTATGCTTACAAAAATTAATGATGGTGTCGAATGCCAACAAGTAGACGTCGTACCGATAAGAACGGTGCTGAAGTTTATGTCAGTCGTGTCAGTTAAATGTAAATGGCCGAAGAATGCGTCAATGCGATGGAAACATCACCTTTGACAGTGACGGCATCAAGTGCGACTGACGACGACGTCCCAACCCCTACAAAGAAGTTCAAAGGTAGTCACATGCTGCGTGCCTATCTCGTGGACTCATCTGACGAGGACGACGACAGCACGCCAGCTGCAACTGCAGCAGAGATGCTGTCAACAGAGATTGCGTGCTATGACAGCAGTAAGATCGTCCACCACACCATGCAGCCGATTGACTTCTGGAAGTCGGCTAAATCTCAGTACCCGCTATTGAGCACCATCGCATACAGGCTTCTTGCTATCCCTGCGACTAGTGTGCCTAGCGAACGTTTGTTTAGTATGGCTGGTCTTGTTGTGAGCAAGCTGCGAGCTAGTACATCGCCAGAAAACGTAGCAAAAATTTCGTTCTTAAACAAGAATGTTTCTGACTAACAGCGAAAACTATCTGTCTGGTTGTCTGGTTGAATTCATTATTCATGCGTATGCCATTATTAAAAATAGTTCACTCTGACTGCTTTCTTGCTGCCCTAACATTCTAACAGATAAAGTGTTTTGTTTTAGTACTATTAATAGACCTAACTAGTCTAGAGAAAATTGTAGTTAGCAAAAACAGTAGGCACTGCCAAGTGCCACTTGTGCACAGATATGCAATTTTACGTATGGGTATATTATTGCTCGTTGAGTACACACATAATGGTGGAACACAACAACAAAAGGCTAAAACATACCATTATAAAACAGGCTATACAGTGTAGTATAATAAGGAAGGTTGTTATTAGCAGGCACGTTATGCCAAATAAACAACTGATCACAATAAAAATCACACAGCAGTGAGTGTCAGGAAAGTGAAAAGAGAGAGACAACGAGAACAGTAGACAAGCGTCGGGGAGTATATGACACCTAAGTACAGGGTGATCAAAGTGCAGCCAGCTCCTCCCTCCCCCACCGGGCGCCGACCGTCCGTTCACACTGTTGTCACACTGCCAGCACAGTGGCCCACTCAGGCAGCTTGGCATATTGTGCTACACTATGTTGCGCCGCTGATCGCGATCAGTGATCGGGATCAGCTCTTCATGACGTCACGATCATTGGTCATTTTGTTAAATGATCAAGGCAAGCCGTATGTGGTAGTTATTTATTACATATGATCAGAGTATAATAACTGACTGCTTGAAGTAACGTTTTGAACAGCATGAATGTAATTGTAGAGTGCTACAGATGGCGCAGGCAATGTACAATGTGTGGTTGGAAAAGCCACGATATGATGATGCTGAACGTCTGTACCAGGAACATCTTCAGATGCTGAAGACAGGAGGATGCTTTACTGGTGGGACATGTGTGTCTGCACATCAGACTACTGTTAGTATTACAAATATGTCAATTTATTACTTTAGAGGAACCATATTCTTTTTGTTCTATTTTGTTCAGTCGGAGCAATGCCCCTTCCATCGTGACTCCAGTGGTGGATAAAGAAATGATGAGTCCAGGCCATTGGTTTGGGTCAATGCTAGGGCTAGACTGATACTGTGCTGGTGCACGATACCCAATACTATTGGCCATAGGTCTACCGACACCATACTGGAGGTGATATCTCTAGCGTATGTACTGTACATACATGGGTGCAAAACGTGTGTGCAAAAGTACTGAGATGTGAAAACGAACCATGGGACCACTGGTATCGGTGCCGATACTAAAATGAGTATCGGTCAATACCGATACCCACCCATACTGCCCAGTATCGGCTGATATCCAATACCACTATTGGTCTAACCCTAGTTAGTGCTTTGTGTAACTTTTGTTGCATTGCTACTGTTGGTGAGTGATACGGTCCCTAAATACAACCTGTGCACTTCTGTTCTGGAACAATTTGGTGAACAAATCTGAGGGGAACCGGCTAGCCCAGGTTTACCTGAAAAATGTCGTGGTAGGTATGAGGGAAGAGCAACATCACACTTACATCAGCCAGACTTGTAGTCACTCCGATGCTGAGGCCACATTATGTTTCATGCCATTGCACTTCCGTGGAGCTGGGGAAATCTGCTCTGTAGCTGTCTTAATTACTACAAGTATTCTGTAATTACATAGTGTTTATGTAGTGTGATGTAATGCAGATTTCTGCAGGAATATGAGAGATGTTGATAGAGTATTGGGTGAGGATCTCGTTTTTGTCTCAGATGATACTGAGATATACCACATGCCCAAGTTGCTATTATGGCATTACTTAGCCTCGACAAATGTCCAGGCATCTTCACACTGGCCATGCTGGATCTAAAATCACTCTGGCATACGTAGCCTAGTCCACAGTGTTTCAGCATCTGGCAGACATGAGGTCCACAGCCCACAATGTCATCTTTAGGTTTACCAGAAGCCCAGTCATGACTGCAGTTTTAAATTGTCACCATTTTAAAATGCCAGTAATGGTCATAGATTATAGTTTACTGCAAACCATCAAGCCTGCACATTTGATATACTGGATCAGATCTACTGATTAGACAGGAAGTTGAATGGTGGTTCTCATTAACGAACGTCTAATGCATTCTATATTCAGCCATTAGTTCATGATAGAGGATCGTATTTGTGTGCAAGATTTTCACAGATTGTTAAAATATTTTACTCGGCAGTTCTACTTTGATTTAAAAGTTTGTAGAAAATCTTGAGAACATCTGAGTGTTGAATTCTTTTTTCAGTTGGGTTTCATTACAATAACTTTACATTTGTTCAGTTAATGAAGTTTATGCTTGAGCTAGCTGTTTACTACTTGACGTTTGCTTTATGATTTAGTTATTCATTGACTGCTTTTACATATATTTGAACACAGTTAAATATTCCACTCGTTATCACATGCTTATTATTGTTGTTTGCTAACATTACAACAGAACAGATGTAGTTGATACCTTGTGCACTTTTATCGAAAGCTTCAATCACCTTTGCTGTCTCAGACAGTTTTAGCAGTATTTATGAAATTTTAATTAGTAAAGAATAACATAAATTAACTAACATAAATTAATATAAGAGCTTATTGGAAGTTAAAAAAAACATGCTGTTGCTTATGCAGTTATCTTTATTTATACTTATGTTAGCCCGGCAAATCGTCATTAGCCTGTGAAATTGCTCGAGCTCGTGAGCACATACAAAAGTCACTTTGTGGCTCAGACGTGAGTAGTGACTGTGTAGTGTAGTTAGTGTTGTGTGTCTGTCGTGAATTTTCTTGTCAGCTTGATACCTGCTTTCATCCTGCATTCTGAATTAATCTTCTTGTAGCTAATAACTCGGGGTGGAGGGGGCATGTCTGGTACATGGGCGGGAGGTTCCCCGGGTGCTTCTTTTGGGTTTTATTGCAAAGCCACATCAAGACAGAAAAGATGTTATACCACGAGAACTGTTAGGCACTGATATGTTACAGGCACTGGTAGACAGCAATTACACAATATATCACACTGATAAGTAGGTCTTGTGGTGATTGGTCAGTTTCAGCCCTGTTGTAGGCGCTAGCATAATAACTTAAATGATCCTCGCCTGTCATTTCGCATTTGGGGTCGTCACTGAACAAAAAGGCAACGAGGTTGGGAGGTTACTGTATTGGCCATCCTTAACCTGGTAGTACTCGCCCAAGATGTTGTCGCTGATGTAGCCTTTTTTATGCTGAAAGGGGACGTTCCCAACCAACCAGCCAGCTAATAACTCATTTAACAGAACTCAGTAAATATCAGCAGTGGCTATCAGTTTTCGCAAATTTTGTTGATGTTTTATTATTTTGTTGAGCAATTACCAATACGTTTTTTGTCATAGACAATAAATTATATAACATTTTATCTTTCACAGTAATTTGGCAGTTCATTAATCAGATGTAACAAACTGAAACAGGGTTTTCTTATGTAGCCATCCTTAGCCTTGTGAAATGCTTTTTCAGCTGAACTTCTTGCATTGGTTGTCTTTGATTTGCTACTTTTTACCGTGCGACGCTACGCGATATATGCTTTCGTCATGCGTCTATCCGTCTGTCACACGTCAGTATTGTGCCAAAGCGGCTAAACGTACGATCGTGCAAACAATGCCGTACGATAGCCCAGGGACTCTAGTTTTTTGGTGCCAAAAAATCTAGGAGAAATTCCGATGGAGTCACCCAACGGGGGTGCCAAATAGATGTGGGTTAGGTTCAGATCGACGATTATTGACCAGTGTATCGCTATATCTCAGAAATAGTGCAAGGAATGCTAATAGGAACTCGTATGCGCTGTATTGAATGGCGCTATTTTCAATGACCTTGAGTGACTCTAACTACCGCAAACCACCCCATTTTTGACAATTTGTATCGCCTGTCATATCTGCGTGGTGGGTGGAGATAGAGACTTCAAATTTGGTAGATAGGCTGATCGTAGCTAGTGCTAGCCCGCGGATGGTAAACCGTCCGTGAAAGGGGCGTAATCAGGTCACGTTAGTCATTTATATTTTGGTGGGCACCAACCATATCTCTGGAATGGCTTAAGATACAGTCGTCAAATTTTGTACAGAGGTAGGCTATGTCAAGTCCCAGCATAAGAATGACAAATCATCCTTAAAAGGGGCGTGGTCAGGATCACGTGACTCACTTTAAATTTTGAGGCCCCAATGATATCTCTGGAATGACTAAAGCTAGAATCGTCAAATTTTGCTTACAGGTAGACTGTATCAACTACTAGCTTTTGGATGACAAACTACCCCTAAAAGGGCGTGGTCAGGGTTACACGACCCATTTTCAATATCAATGCTCACAACCATATTTCCAGGTGGAATATATCCAGTGCTAGCCTTTGGATGACAGATGGCATGGTCAGGGTCACGTGACCCATTTTTTAAAATTTCGCCCCAATCATATCTTTGGAATTGGTAAAGCTAGGCACTTCAAATTTCGTGTGCTGATTGATGCACAGGAATACTACTGTATGCATAATATATTATTCCCAAAAAGAATGTGTTCAGAGTCATGTGACCTTTTTCATTTTTGAGAAATAATCAAGTGATAATATCTTGTTAACGGTGCAAGATAGAGACATAGTTGCAATGGAAGACTAATGGGAAATCGTGTGTGGCCTATCGAATGGCACTAGTGCCAATGACCTTGAAGGTCACTTGCTGTTTTAAACCGTTCGAACTGTTATGCCTAGTGAAACATAGCATGAACTTACTAACAGAGCGTCACGGTCGCTCTGTGATAGCTGAGCTTCTTGTTATGATCTTGACTCAGTTTCTGCACTTAGTTGTTATGTTGGTGTGCAGTGTATTCTCGATGTAGTTAACTAAATATCTTGTGTTGTTCTGTCTGATGTCGTGAGGATTGCGTACTTTGATTATTTCATGTTGTAAGTTTTAATGTTCTATTTCTGTTTGTTTGTCAAACTTTTGTTTGGATAAATAGTTAGGATTTTCAAGGTGCAAATTATGGTAATTTACACAATCAGTCTTTCATTCCATATTCCAGTGCCAGTGCCATATTCCAGTGGTTTGTTCCTGGTTTGTTTTCCCAACAATTTCTCTTAGAGGACCTATGGGGGAGCTAGCGCAACTTGTGATGAGCATGAAAAAATTGGCTACCTAAATGAGCTAAGAGTTTATCTGTTCAGTTTGTGAGATGCTTTTCATGTGAGGATTTAGAACATTTGCTGCCCAGTTGCCCTTTCACGTGAAGAGTTACAACAGCAGAAGGCCACGTTCAGCGCTGTGTTCACTATAGGTGGATGTGTTCACTAGATCACTTGCTTTGCTTCCTGGTTTGTTGAAGCATTATAGTAATGAGAATGCATATGCACTGCACACGGTAGAGAAAGAATGTGCTTTTGGTGTGTTGAACTGGTTTACTCATGATGTCAAAACACTTTGCGTGCATGCTGTGAATGTCTGTATTTCACATTTATGACTCGTTTAACCAGTTAGATGCTTTATTGCTGATGAAATAATTGTCTCTCCATTGCATAGTGGAAGTAATTTTTTCTCTCTTTTGCATGATTGACTTTTAGTATTATTACTAATCATTATACTCACTGAACTGCATGTGTATGAACACATGCAGTTCAGTGGGCTCTGGGGCTGTAATACGCCTGATTCTGGCACTATATAAATTGTTTGTTTGCTTATTTAACTTCCTTTTGTCCGTACTTATTTACTTCCTTAGTTATCTACTTTTCTGAGAATAGGCCTCCTTTCGTTTCCAGGCCGTAGGTTGTAAGAGGCAACCAAACCTGGGCTGCATTAAGTACATAAGCGCTGACCTAAGCAAACTAAGTGCTTAGTATTTTTTTGCCATTAAGTCCGTAAGTGATGACTTCGCTGCCGCCAGCAGAAACAGCGGAAAAATCCTTGCTGAGTGCTAAATATAGACATCGTTTGTTTATGTTTGTTTTGTGAAGATGTCGGAACGTTTGGCTTTCGACGATGAGAAAAATGACTATACTGAGCTTTAAAGTTATTACATAGAATTGACACTGATGGCGTGAATGTGATGTAATAACTATTATGAAGATGTTGAAGCCGTTGCTAATAACATCTCACATCGAATATTTATTATGTAAGCGCTTTCTTTGCTACTTTTCGTTAAGTGATAGCTAAGTGATTTTACTAAGCGGTTTTCGAAAGCGCTTACGTACTTAACGCAGCCCTGGCTTTAGTTTTTTGTCTGTTCATTTTGTGCTGTTGTATATTTTGCTACGGCTGTATGTTTGATTTTGTTCTGTTAGTTTTAGTTGGTGTAGAGGGGGCAGGTCTGGTACCATGGGTGGGAAGTCCCCCGGATGCTTCTTTTGGGTTTTACCTAAGAGAAGCATTTCAAAGCCAGACAAACACAGAAAGATATTACACAACAAGAGTCATTAGGCACTGATATGTTATAGGAACTGAAGAACTACAGTTACACAAGATATCACATTGAACTGATAAATAGGTCTTGTGGTGGTTCGTTAGTTTCAACCTGTTGTAGGCGCTAGCATAATAACTTAAATTAGCCTCCCCTATCCTTTTCAATTTTGGGTAGTTGCTGAACAAAAAGGCAACGAGGTCGGGAGGTTACTGAATCGTTGGTCATCCTTAACCTGGTGGAATTAAATCTCCATCCAAGACCTTGTGCCCAATATAGCCTATTTTTGTGCTGAAAGGGGACGTTAAACTCCCAGCCAACCAACGGTAGATTCCGTTTTTCAGTATTTTGCTAAGAGATAGCTGGGAAGAACATATCTGAAACGACCTATTTTCTGTTGGGTGGGAAGTAAAACCTTACATGTAACTCATTCAACCTCGAGCTGAAGGTGTAGGACCCCCTTAATGTGGTGCAACATGAGTATATATGGGACATCACTTCCATAGGAAATGAAGGGGATTTCTCCCTCTTTTTGGTAAGCTGAGCACAGTGGGTCTTCTAGCATCGTCTCCACTCATTAAATTTTATGGACTTTCTGTTACCTGCAAACTGACATTATACCAGATGCAGCTTACTTCTTGGAGTGGTCATGTGTCACTGAAAAGGAGTTTTTTATTGTTGGTAATAAATATGTGCTAATTGATGATATATACACCGTTGCAGTGTAGTTCACTACATTGCTAGCTTTGTGTTATGTTTGCTTCTGCAGCACTTCTTCACGCACTGCTTTTGTTACTGGTCAGACATTAAATTAAGCGGTAAAATTTGTACTGCATGCAGTACAGTGCTGTCTGAACTAAACTGCATACTGGCTAAACTTATCAAATTTAATCCAGCAAGATACTACGTATGTGTGATAATAGTTGTGTTGTGATTTTATGTAGAGTGGTAGCACAGACCACTTATTGCAGTCAAGGATTGATGCTGTAGAGAAAGAAAACAAGGAACTACGGAAAGGTATGAAAGTGTTCAGAAAAAAGAAATCATTATTTGCATTTTTTGCATAACTATTTGAAAAATTACCTGCTTTGAATAAAAAATTCCAACAGACAACAAAATGAGGAAATATTCATTCTAAGTATCTGAACATAGCCTGTTGGTTAAATATGCTTTGCCATACTTAACATACTAGGTATGTACATACCTCAGTGAATGTGTTTTCAGCCGCAGAACTCTATAAATATTATTGATTCACAACTAGTCACATAATGGCATAGGACATCCCTGCTAATCTCCAGAAAATGAGCATCACAAGATGGTGCCCATTTCCAATCTACTTTCAGCCACAAACAAGAAAGCATTGTGGGATATGTTTTTATTGACACTGACACATCCATATGCCATTGTTATCAGTCAGGTCACAAGTCTAATTTCGGTATATATGTATTAGTGGTGACCTTCCTTATGTTCAGTTTATTGGTTTGTTGGCCAGTTCTGCCTTGTGGTTGTATTAGTGGGATTTAGCATTGAACTTACACATTTTATTAAATGGTAGTGCAAACTTGCAAATGTTAAAAGTATTGAGCAAAGTGCTTGCTTGACAAAATGTGAAAAAGGGTATATCAAGAAAATCAGTGTGAGATCCTTATCTTTATATTGTCTTTATTGTAGTTGTGGATACCAGTGACCGATATCAAACTTTTTAATATTTTTTTAGTTGTTGTTTTTATTTTGGATTTGAAAAATCGCTTTATTTAGCATGCTGCAAACAATTGCAGAGATGTGGCTTTATAACTAAATTCAAGATATGTATGTTGCCACTTAAATAGCACCTGGTTTATCTTAGTTAGCTTGTCCAATCAGACGACTTTGCACAGAGATTATGCATATCAACTTCACTGCTGTTGCAGCTTTTGTTCATGCCAAATTTGGCCCATCATATTTGCCATTATTCTGCGTCACCTGTCTGAAACTCAGTATATGTACTTGCATTTTTCCAAAGTGTGTAGTTGATACTTTTAAAAAGTCTTTGGTTAAAGCATTTTGTTTGAACGTAGATTTAGCCGAGCTGTTACTCATGTGACATCGTGCAGTGGCTGTGATGGATGTCTGTGGCTGCATTTTTGTGCACTGCAGCTGTCGATCAACTGCGCAGTGCACTTGTGAGCCTTACCAGTCGTGTTTCCACGCTAGAGAAGTCGTGTAGACAGTCGGCACCAGCACCTGTATCTGCTGCTGTGACCAAAAAAGAATCAGAAGCAGCTGAGGAGGAGGACGATGATGACTTTGAACTTTTCGGTTCAGATGATGAAGTGAGTTTTACTTCTCCGCTGGCAGGAGTGCAAAGTGTCGTGTTCAGCATGTGTGTATGTCTGTTTGTCTGTCCGCTTGCTTATCTCAAAAGACCACACGTCCAAATTTCACCAAATTTTCTTCACATGTTACCTGTGGCCATGGTTCAGTGCTCCTCTGATGGCAATGCAATACATTATGTACCTTTGGTTTCGTGGATAACGTCATGTTTTCATGCAATTGAGGGAATAGACGTAATCAAAGATGTGTATGTTTAATCCAGTTTTTCAGTGGTGGCACTGGGAGCGAAGTCTGCCGTCTATGACTGCACCTTGTTGTACTGTATATTGATTGTTGAAGCCAAGCATCAACATGCTGTTAATAATATTCGTTTGCTAACATGAATTGCATACACTTAAGAGAGATTGTTGGTTTTGTTAAAGGCAGCTGAGGAAGAGGCAGAACGTGTGAGACAAGAAAGAGTTAAAGCTTATGAAGCAAAGAAAGCCAATAGTAAGTCTTCATTAGTGTCCGCTATGTTGAGTTTAAACATACTCATATGTTTGTTGATTTGTGTGACTGGTTTGAGAAAATTCTGCTCCGAAGAAAGTTTGTGAAAGTTATCCTTTGTGAGATATGATCTAACTGGAAGTTACTCCAGAAAAAAGTCAAACGTGGGTAGTAATATTGTAGTAGTATGTCACAGCAATATATGATTTTTCACTACTAGCCTACAGATGATAAGTCACCACAAAGGGGGCACGGTCAGATTCATGTAACCCCTTTTTAAATTTTGGGACCCCCCTTTCTGCCTTTCAGAGACAGTGATGTGCTGCGTCACACAGTCCCCCAGCACCGTGTCTTGCAGCTGAATCAGTGAGACCTGATGGTGGAGACTGCAGACTATATTACCTACGTTGACATCTGTAGCAGAGCAACAGCAACGATGACCCGTGTAACGGCTCTTTATCCCGGATGACTGAGGTGATCCGCTACCACAACAACATTCGCTCACTTACTCCCTATCTTTGTTGATATTATGCAGTATCTTTAGCTTTCTCCATTTACTGTGCTCTGTAGCATCATCTTTGTTTAGTTGTCGGATCTTTGTGAAAAAATATTTTTAAGCATGATGTGTAATACATATACTCAGTCGTATAGCAAGTAGCCGTTACACATGAGTTGCTACATGTAGAAATGACACAAGTTATTTCATAGTTTTTTCCTGTTTATTGGTTGCCTTGACATTGTAGCACTTGATTCAACTTTGTCATGAGAATATCATATTTGCTTGATTACAGAGCCTGCTGCTGTTGCCAAGTCAAACATCATCCTGGATGTAAAACCATGGGACGATGAGACAGACATGGCAAAGCTGGAAGAGTGTGTACGCAGCATAGAAATGGATGGACTTCTCTGGGGTGCATGTAAGTTGCAGATGAGTGGACTGGATACGTCGATTTGTATAGCGAGTCGTCGTAACTACCTCTAATGCGCTCAGACATGGATCACACAGTTTTACCTGCAAATTACACCATGCCTGCCTTTACTCCCCAGCCGCAGAGCATCACCACCCTTTGGCTTGTACTCATTTTACCATCCCACGGATGATGGAGGGTAGAAGGCTGAGTCGACCTGGGTGATTGGTTACATACAGAAATAAAGTGCTGCCTCTGGGAGTTGAACCCAGGCACGATCACCCATCCCAGTACTAACTGCTCTCAGTGTAGGTTAACCTCGTTGATCGAGACCAACGCGTTACCTCTACGCCAAACCCCACCTCTGTTGGTTTTTCTAATAACAGATATGATGGAGTTCCACTCTATTCCACTATATTATGTGTTGTCACAGACACTGGACAGCCTTGTCTGATGTGAACTGTAGTTGAAAAGTAATAGTAACGCAAATCCGCATGTGTTATGGTGCACGAGTATGTTTTCTAATTATGCAGTATTATTGCTGTATGTTGTCGCAGCTGGTTCTCTGATATTTTTGATGATGATGTCACTTGTAGCTTGGTTGTGAAATAAAGAGTTGATTTTTGATGTCTGTTGTGTTACAGCAAAGCTTGTCCCCCTTGCTTATGGCATCAAAAAGCTTCAGATCTCTTGTGTTGTGGAGGATGACAAAGTGTCAACTGATGACCTCGAAGAACAAATAGTGGCATTTGAAGATTACGTAAGTTTCAGTTTTTTGTTTCATGTCATGTTATTGAGGATGATGAAATTATTTCTGCTGTGTTGTTGACAGCTTGAATTATGGTAATGATTGAGCCAAACCATTAGATTGAATAACATTATGTTTCTTTCTAGTTTTCTATTCTTGAAACAAGAAAATGCATTAAAACTCAGATTTCAGGCCTTTATTTCAATGATCTACATTCTTAGATGTTTTTGTAGTTTAGTTTCACAAATAGTTGCTGCATAAATGGGTTAAAGCTTGCAGGTTGTTTATTTCTTAGTTATTATTTGGCTCAAATCTAGGCTTCAGCTGAATATTGGATTCACTTTACACTGCATTTTGGCGGTGTTCACACATTTGGTTATAACTCCACCAAAAGTGATTTCCCATCAGCCAAATTTCACGAAATTTGAACACAACATGTTGATCGGTGTCACTATGAAAACCTTTAGAACATAATTTTGAAAATTTTACCACAAGGGGTCGTTTTTGCAAAAAAGCATAAAAATGTCTTTTAAAAATTAATGTCTTGCGACTTTAGGCTGCCATAACTCTGCAATCATTACAGTTCGCCGGACGTTTACTAACAAAACGCTGTACGGGATGTCTAGTTTCCATTTCTATCATTGGAATCAATTCAAAGTCATTCTCCTGGCGTGTACACTCTGTACAAGAAACCCCCCAAATATTCTGCGACCTCTGACGCAGGTTGACAACACAGCAGATAATGCTAACATCACTCAGTTGCAGGCAGCCAATCACCATCGACTATTGAGTCACGTGACACTAGGCCTCATCGAATGCAGGAAGTAAACAGCTTGTGCACAGATAGCCAAGCGCTTTGAGCAACTGTGTCTGAAACAAGCAGCATACTGTGCGCCGTTAAACTCCAACCAAACAACCTTTCGTGTGCCAAGCCCATTATGATTGTTGCGCGAGATACTCTTATTTAAGTTTCTGAGTGAAGGATATTTGTTGTGCTGTTATAGTGTCTGTGATTGCACTGCGCTCAGTATATATTGTACAGAGTATGTAATGTGAAAAAAGTTACTGGGTTGTTTTATGCTGTTGACAGATTCAGAGCATGGACATTGCGGCTTTCAACAAGATCTAAGCAAACAAGCTGTTGTTCACTCATTGTTCCGTTTGCCCGCTAGCATTTCTGCACAGTCCAAGAAATAGTTATTATTGTAATTAAGATCACGTTAAGCACTTAGTAACGTTCGCTGTATTTTAACATATTGAATGTGTGTGTTAAAAAACTTCAACACAGATTGTCGCTTATTAAAATATGCACTTATTTAAGTTTACAAAATTATATATTCAGTTGATCACGACGACGCATGAACAGCAGCATACTGTTATGGCAGAGTCAACATATTCATTCACGTCTATATGATTTCCGCGTGTTTAAATTGGTTCTATGCATATTCCAAGTAAAACATTTCATGGTTCACTAGTGTTATGATTTACTGTTTTGTGATGAAGAGATTTTCTCAACACCGTCTTGAAATTATAATTCACGCAGAGAAGAAAACTGATTTTGTTCCAGAGAAAACAAGATGACCCTTGCTAAAGATATGATGTGACAGGTTTGAAGTCTTTGGTGGGTTAAAGATACTGATTAATGAAGTCAGTAGGCGCGTTGACCATTGTTTCATGCGGCCCAGTTTATTCATAAATTGAAGCTAAAGTGACCATTTTATTGACAAAGGTCTTTAGTTAAAAGGGCAGCATATAGTAGGCCTAATCGTCGTGTAGTCTTGCATTTAATTGTGTACAGTAACAATACACTTTGCTGAGTCGGTGCTGTTACACACGAACAGTCCAGTTATAACTCCCAGGTTGAACTGGAAGATCGACTTCAACTCCCGGGTGTCGACGTTAATACTTTCGCCAACTTGACGGCCTGCTGTGCCGTGACCTTGACCTTGGACTTCCAAAATCTAACTATACATGTCGCAACTATGATGGTTGCAACGTAATGGCCGCCGGAGGGCGGGTCACAATAAGCAAACGGATCTCGGCCGTTTCTGGGTCAGCGGTCAAGGAAAGTAGGTCAACTTTTAGGGGGCACATTGTAGCATTTTTGTTTGCCGATGCGACGTTTCTTTTAGGAGATATGCGGTGTCGGTTGCGGAAGTCTCGTAAGTACTCCCAACATATTGATGTTTTTGCGCCCCAAATTTGGGGAGGGCCCTGCAAATTTTTTGTGGGGGTAGGCCTATTTGTAAATTGACACCACTTCCGACCTACTGGCCAAGTTTGGTTGAGATCCCATAGCTGGTCTGGTCTTTCACCTGTGCTGACGATATAAAAAATCTTGCAGCGGTAATATGGCGGCCATAACCAGGTCATCAGTTATTCCTTGTAAGTTTCATCGATGTTGCTCAAGTCATTCATGAGATCGTGGTAACCAGATTTGTCCGGACGAACGCGGCGATAGACAATCCGAAAAAAACAATGCCTTCGCCGACACTATCAGCTGACGAAGACAATAGAAATGTACCTGGGTCGCTTCCCGAATCCTACATTCCTGAAGAGACCTCGTTTGTGAAGACTCGTTGCGCTGTCACGGTGTCACCGGACTTAGCTGTTCCAGTACAGTCTTGTCCACACAGTTACAGTGTGCGCAAGTGCTGTTTAACTTGTGTTCACTGAACGTAACTTTTGGGTAAGAATTTATGTTTCAGACTTTCCGTTACTAATTTTTAGCACTTTTCAACGGGATCAGCGGACGTGAAGGCTTCCTAAATACACCACCACAGAATAGTCACGCATTGCGATATGAATTGCGAGATTCGTGTAGACCTATCAGTCAGTGGCGTAGCTGGAGAAGACATGGGTCCAGACTCCAGAGGGACATAAGTGCATGTCCCCCCTCGTGGGTGTTAATTGTTTCGTGTTACAGTGATTGCAGTGTTACAAAACATAAAACATGACTCACGGCGCTGAAATAGCGTTCTGATATAGGATTGCACCAAACACATAGCCAAGTCGTTAAGAGTTAGTGATTGCAGTAGGCATATTACCATACGCGATTGTTGATCTTTTTCTCTGTATTCTCTATTCTGGAGTTTTTCTAGTCTCGTTGAATGCAGTATCGAAATACACAAACATTTTATTACTGTGTATTTTCAGCTTTTTCGGTTTATTTTTGACTTAGGCCTATCTCCGGCTTCAGCAGCTGCAGGGGGAGCTAGCAGAATCCTGCCTACGACCCTAATGAGTTTGATTAAATGCGTACCGGTAGTCAAACACCTGCTAAAATGACGTAACACGATGATGCATAGCACGTTGAGCTAGGCCTACAAAGTTGTGCGACAGCTTTTTTGTCGAAGACGATAAATCGTAGCTAGGCTTATGTCGCGGACACGGATTGGCCAGAGTAACCATATTGATACTCCCCACAAAGAACCTCAGGGTCATCGGTTGGCGCATCCGCGGCAAAGGTTTCATGAGACTCGCGGACGGCATCGGTGCGGTCCGAAGGGTGACGAGAAGACTCGTCGATAGTATCGTCTGCTCCATCCAGTG
>Ga0209363_1000348_pt1 | contig 17167 bp, 10 predicted proteins | sample WorMetexBAHAMAS3_FD_187385 | JGI IMG/M metagenome (GOLD analysis project Ga0209363, IMG submission 187385) | Marine gutless worms symbiont microbial communities from Max Planck institute for Marine Microbiology, Germany - Inanidrilus exumae... | ecosystem: Host-associated > Annelida > Digestive... | reverse complement strand
GTGGGGATATATAAGAAAAAGGGGCTAGGTCTTTTGTGGGCATAACAGAAAGAAAGAAACTATATCAACCGGATGAATAGCCGAATGGCTATTGTTCCGGTTGCCGGATCAATAGCCAGTTGGCTATGTTTATGGTGACCGGATCAATAGTCACCGTGTATCTACAACATGCCGGTACGCCGGGACAGTATTACAGGCAGAGATCGACGCCGTGACAGCCGCTGTAAGAGCGTTTTTGTTCCAATGTGGCTTATGTTTAGCGTTTTATTTACGTTATAGTTTCATTTATAAATTCTAACAGTAACATTAACAGACACACATTATTATCCTTTATAGAGACTGCGCGAATTAGCGATTCTTCAGACAGTTCTAAAAAGAATCTGGTGTTGGACAGATGGCTGTCTGTTGTCCCGGCTTCAACGACGCATCAACGTTGTCCCGGCTTGGATTGTGGTAATTGCTGTCTGGACGACGGTCTCACTTAGTACAGCGTCGCGACTGTCCCGGCGTCTCTGTCGGCATCTCTGCCTGTTATACTGTCCCGGCGTCCCGGCATGTTTTAGACATGGCCGATACGGTCGACATCGATACGTACCGGTTGTATTCTGATGTTGGGCCCAACGACTGGGGGGAGTTCAAATTAGGCCAAAGTGAGTTAACCAAGCTGTCCATGCAATAGAGAAGTAGGGTTATTTATATAAAATTTTTAATATAAATCTCATTTAGGGACGATTCCAGTTTACTTGGTTCTATTTGTTACCATTACGTTAACTGTAAATGACGCTATGTTTGAAATGTGACGATGTTAGGCCTACAGTTACTTGACGCCAACGTGAACCTAAAATGTCAATACGTACCTGTTATTGCTGTTAATCAAACAAATGGGCACTTGAGTCACTTGATAAGTATTTTTATACGAATTTAATAAATTACGCAACAATGAAGCTGTCGCGGGAATGGTGCTTTTCCGTTAATTACCTGCTTTCATTTAAATGACCACTTCCGTAAAGCCGATAAGCCCCGTGCGCGGAGCGTGCGCTTCAGTGTGTGTTCGTGGGTCTAAATTACCGACTTCGCGCACCCTACATGCCCGACAAAATATTGGTTGTTATTTTGCGTGGGCATGGACGGAAATCAAGTGTCATAATTCGCTAATTTTCGTTCACATGGGCGGAAGTGAAGCAAATTTACAAGCATATATTGAAATTTATAAGCATATATTAGCAATTTTCAGTGCGCATAGACGGATGTTTAGTGGTCACCGTCAGTGATGAGCTGCACTGTTTATGGTTATACTGTACACGGTATATAAGTGTAGTTTTGAGAGCTGAACCGCATTACTGATATTATTAGTGGCCCTTATATTGGCCAGACCAGTAACGGTCACTGGCGTCTGTCATCGTGTGTTTTTGTAACACCGTTGCATATGCAACGTAACTCATCGGAGGCTGCACGCAACAGTGTAACGTACAGTACCGTCAGGCGACATTTTGTTAATATACATAATATTTCACGTTATGTACCATAATAACAGTGAAAAATGTATTCACTTGTATTGTTCTACTTCAGTTGACAGTTTTAAAAATTAACTACGATACAATACAATTACACAGCTTATAGGCCTATTTAGTACGTAGGCTCAAAAGCTGACAAGATGGTCAGCTTCATCTAGCGCACGGCACATGAAGGAAAATATGAAGAATTTAAAAGTAACCAAAAAACATAAGCAAGTAGCTTAGGAAAACCTTTAGTTCAGGTCTAGTGATGTTAACAAGCCATAGGATGTCTATTAATCTTGGGATAATGCCTTTTACAGGAAGCGACTTGTCAGGGATACATCCAGTAACCATGCAAGATTGCAGGTCTACCGCTATAATTATGTAACAGTTAATATTAGTTGTTTCTGTTGGAAAAAAATGAAAAATATTGGTATCCAATAGGGGTGCGTTGTAGCTGCTGTACAGTTTTTAATTTTATCCGATTACTTATAGTGATAGTGGTATATCGAGGCATTTGTTGAATGCACTGATTATTTTTCCGGTTACCGCAACAGTAGCGATTATGCTAAATATCTGGCTGCATAAATAACGGCCTGCCATCTTTTCATCCAGTCTAACCAAAACGAGGCAATATATAATATGAACACTTTTGAACACTGTACACTATAATACGATTTTTTTGGCTGTAGTGCTTAATCCGTCATTTAATTCAGACAGCATTACAAGTCAGCAGTGATTATACTACAGAGTGTGTCTTGTAGATTTACTTGCAAGAATTAGCAATAATCGAGTGCTGTGGGAGGAGCAAGTTGGACAGGCGGCGTCAGTCAGTCATCGCATTTCATTCACAGGAGTTCCGTTTATGATATTAGGATGGCAAATATTGGAATGTTCAGCTGGCCAACCGCAGAAGAGAAAACAACAGTCTATGCAGGCGGTTAGTGCAAGCTGTTACACTGTGTGTTACTGTGCCGGTATTCCAGTAATTCATTGGTTGATTATTACTTCTTGCCAAGCATTGTGTTACAGTTTGCTGTTGTGAATGTGAAATTTGTTAAGCAATAGCTTTACCTACCAAGTGTTTTGCCATATTATACATTTTTTCCTTGCGCTGATGACGCGTTTACCCTGTAAAGTAATTAAGTACGCATACATCATTTGCGCCATTCTTTGCATATAACTTCCTTGCAAAAGAACAATGTTGACATGTTCAGCTATAGGTACGTTGAAAGGGAACCTATTTGGATGAAATCTGGAACACATTGAGCCAATTGTTGGGGTTGAGGGCTGGCGTTGCCTAATTTTTTGTGCGATTCGCACAGTAGCGACAGTTTTACAGGGAGCCGAAATATTTTTTTGTCATTTGGATAATGCACGATTTAACAGATTTCCCTTTGGACCAATTTTATCAAATTGTAAAGCAACAACGTCGGACAGTGTTGCCAGGTAAACTTTCTGAGCATAATGTTGAAAATTTCACCATCAGGGGTCATTTCTACAAAAACAAAGTTGCTTTCAACAATTTCCAGGTCTCGCGATATCCGGCTGTAATAGCTCCGCTATGATTACAGATTCCCCCAAATTCACGGCCAAACTGACTCTCTAGTGGATGTGTAATTGTCATTTTTTTGTTAGAATTAATTCACATCCTTTCGAAAGTTTATCGCCTCACCGATCGATGTTGTTGTGTTCAAAATTGTATTAAATGTTTCCGATGCGAAATCGGTGAAATTGTGCGTTATTTGCATGACACAAAGATATTTCTTTCTCCCTCTCAAAGTTGTTACTGCATGGATCGTGCTAGAAATCTGCCAGGGCTAGTCCCCAACATTGGGCTCACAGTATTCTTGATTTCATACAAATCGTTCACTTTAGGTGTAGTTATAGCTGAATGTGCGATGGCCGTTCTTTTGCCCCATAACAGTAACAATAATAGTAATGATAGTCCTAACAACATAAATAACTCAACATTTATGTAGTTACCCAAAGTCAGATAATGCATTGACATTTATGTGTGTGTTTACAAATTTCTGCCATTTTACCAGTCAACTGTAGTCGCCAAAGTTTCGGTTATCGACTACTTCTCAGTTGACTTGTAGTGATTGCATCCTGATGTAGTAGACAGCATTGTGTATCTAGCATTGTGGCTGCCCAGCTGAACAAAAAGGCGTTGATATATCGCTGACCTTCCTTTATTGGCTAGAGATAGCTCTCCATCTCTGACGTTTTGTATCTTATTTACTCACATTTGTGCTGAAAAGGTACATTCAACTTGTTATACAGTACAGACATGCGGCTATGTAAAAATGTGGAAATTGTTTCACATTATAACTATAAGTGTGTGTTGCATATCGCCATTTCTATGTGGACTGTTCAACAGAGTCGACATAAAAACGAAACTGGTCTCCAATGTCTGTCCGTATGTGCATACTTACGTACATGTAAGTACACCCAGTGATAGTCATCACGACGAGTGATGCACTATGGTATGCAATATAACCTGATTCAAGGTCAACATCACTAGACCTTTGAAGTTGGAAATCCTGCAGTTTTAACAGCTATTTCCTGTACCATTCACAATGGGAGCTGGAGACTACCACTGATTTTTAAACTACGGCACAATACATAACTGTGAATGGGCCTGTTGTCATATATGGCCTATTTCTGTGTTACGTGACTTTTAACTTGGCAGAAACATCAGTTGCGAAGAGTCGACTGTCAGCTCCGTACAGGGCTAATGTTTACTTTTAGTTATTTGCGTTTCACTACCTTGTCATAACATTTCTATCAGGTGGGTCAAAGCATCCATTGCTGTATTAATAGCTGATTTTCCATCTGAAATCCAGCGACCATACTACAGATGCGCTTATCAGTCTTCACTGGCTGCGTGTTCCAGAGCGGATCCATTACAAGCTCGCTGTCATGGCGTACAAAGTGCTACTTGGACGTGCACCAAGTTACCTCGGGCCACTTGTCCGTGTCACCGATGTGTCTGGTTGTCGAGCACTCCGCACTGCCGGCACAAACCGCATCTTGATGCCGCCAGTTACGTCCACCACTGTTGACAGTCAAGCCTTCTAGGTCGCTGCCAAACATCTGCAATTCTCTACCCTATGACGTTATCTACGAGGAGTCGCTGTCAATCGTTTCCTGTTTTTTGTTACGTACATTTTCACCTGCAGTGGACCTTGCAGTGGGCAGTGCCATTTAGGCCACTCTAAAATACTGTGATTGTTTTATTGATTGATTGTTCTCATTTGACGTTATTGACATAAACGAGAACCTAACCGTTATTGTACATGTCTTTTATTTATGGTGTATTTTCAGTTAGTATAGCAGTGTTAATGCATCCATGCTGTTTGTTTCGATGTCACTGTGCAGGATGATGATCATACGTACCGGCAGAGATCATATCGTAAGCTGCAAAGTACAAAGAAGATGGGTTGCCCAGCCAAAATTTATGTGAAAGAAATTTTGTACTTTCCACAGTTTCAGGTATACAGTTCAGTAAATCCTGTATGGCACACATCAACATTTACATGCTTTTCCATTCATTTCTTTTTTGACTATCACTGGCTTAAAAATTTTGTTATCACAGACTCACTATGTCAGTTGTTACTTTAGACACCAGTTTCTCTATCTCCCTTCCTCCCTCCCTCTCTGTATCTTTCTGTCTCTCTCTAAATCTATCTGCCAGTTAGTGTATTTTTAACACGACAGGAATGAGGCATATTCGATCTCCTCTCACCAACGATATGGCATCTGCTATTATTGGTACAATTGTTCAATCACGACTTAATTATGCAAATTTCTGTCTACACTGTGCATCCAAAAAGCTCCCGCTTTTTGCAACTTTGTCAAATCTTAACTGTCTTTCAAAGCTTCAGCAGCGCTGGAAAGCATATAAGTTTGCTACAAAACTCGTACGCATATTGCATTCATTACAGTTTAACAAAAAGAGGAGATAGCAGCCATCGACCGTTAAGAATTTTTCTGCATTAAAACTTTTCACAAGTATAAGGTTTGGCCGTTTAATATACGTCAGTGTGCCCAAATTCATGCTAGTTTGTCAAACCGTAGCCGAGATAAGGTTGTGTTTCAATTTTTACATCAAAATTACGGCCGAATGCTGTGTTGTATTTTCAAAAGTTTGAATTGTTAACTCCTTATTGCATACGGCAGAAAAATGCCAAATTTTGTGTCAGTGAAACTTGTCAAGAGACATGGCCACTTTCAAATATCGGAAGAGGATGACCGACCGCCGTCTTTGATTTGTTATGCGCCTATTTGGACCACCCTCATTTGGTCTGAATTGTTGCAATAGTTTAATTAACATGCAAGTTTTAATATTTTGCGTTTTATGCTAGACAACGCCAACTCAGGCCTTTTTAGGGTGTTTTTTGGGTAAAAAAGGAGTACGTGATTAACTTTCTGCATTTCTGTTGGCATAAGAATGCCATAAAGTGGGGTTGACGTACTGTGAATTGAATAGGATAATCATAAGGAGTGTTTTTCAACACCTACCAACAGTTACAGGGCGTGGTTGTTAAGTAACTGCAGTCTGACTCCGGTAGTTTCTGGTTGGCCACAGGTATACCAGGTTACATAAATTATTCCATATAAAGAAAGTAGGGGTGTGGTGCGGTAGGTCTTGAAAAACCTGTATAGATTATTGGTTATTACAGGTATACGAGGCAATTTTGTGGTCCATGCGAGTGATATTTAAACCATTGTCTACGACGCTCCCATTGCGGCGCTCGGTTTAAATTTCGTATATCTGGGTCATGTCGCCCATGTAATTATTGTGTAGCCATTCTCCATTGTAATAGCTTAGCTAGTGTCCCTTCCGTGCTTCACTGTGATGTACTTAGGTGATATTTTGCAGATTACCTCTGACACAAAGCGCAAGAGGGCAGCGATGTCCAGTCAGCTGCGACAAGCATTGGAACGTGGAGTCGATGTGTCTACTGACCGGTCTTTCGTTGTCCGTTACTTTGACAAACATGAACATCATTACCTTGGTCCGGTATGTTTGATGCAAATGACGACAACTGTATTATTTGCCCAAAGGTCTTCGTTTGAATATTTCAAACAGTCTATCGGTTTATAAGAAAGGACTTCACACGTTCGTATATAACTGTGCCGAATGTGAATTAATTTGGATTAAGTTTTTTACATTGTGAGCCTGGCCGTGGCAAATTAAGGCACAATCCGCAAAGTAGCAACTGCTTTAAAGGCAGCAGAAATTTTTCTTGTTATGTAAATACTTTTAGTCAGTCTACTTAAATGGCACGTGCACAACAGTAGCCAGTTGGCCCATCAAGCCCTTCATTTGAGTTGTTTGTTTTTGGTCGGCAGTGCAAAGAGTGTATTTTTAGCACGTTTCTGTATGGTCTACATAAGTCATTGCATGTCATTTCATACTTCAGTGCCCAGGACGTCTTCACACCAATGCCTATTTGCCTATTCCAACAGTTTTATGGTAAACTTTGGAAGTGGTTATTTTTTGCAACAAACAATACAGCTATATCGGTTTAGTGTTAAATTCGTCATTGACATGCAGTGTAAGCTGATAATTAAGGCAAGTTTTGGTGACCATATGCATATTCTGCTTGTAAATAGTCATTGTGAATCATTACAATATAGAGGGAACAAACAGGACAGGCAATGCATTTTCATTACATGTTCTGTCTGTTTTTATTTCTGTTATGGTAAAGGTTGTGGGACTTATTTGTTAAAACTATTACAGTTGGTTGGGGTTTGGGTTACTCTTACGGTTGTGGCGGTTGACTTACAACTGTCCCTTCAAATTTCAGTACAGCAATACAGCAGGTATTTACACAAGACAATTTATGACAGTATAGTTAGAATGTTCGCAGAACGTACTATTGTATAGAAGCTTGACGTGCTTTATCTTTGACAGCTCATTGTGTTGTTAGGTTGTGTCTTTGACAGCTGTCCATCGTCTTATTCCCATAGGCAGGGATGTTATACCGTAATTTACTGATGTCACTCAATTACATATTTGCTAACAGATATGAAACACTGGTTGATATCCTTGTGACGTTTTCTTATTGTTCATGTTTCAGATGCACACTACTGTTCTGCCAACAGATAAACGAGTGACAGCAAAAATGGCAGAACTTGCTGTGAAAGGAGTTCGCCGTGTCGGCGAAATGCAACGGCACATTAAAATGTTCGTCGAGAATGAGTTGTTTGCAGGTCAGACTGCACCGCCGGTGACTGACAGTCGGTTCTGGCCCAACGGCAAAGCAGTCCTTAACTGCATCTATTCAGCAACAAAACGGGCCAGGTTTGCACATATCTTGGCAATAGTTTAATTGGCAACAAGCTATAGCTTAGCCGAGTACTTGGATTCACTGTAGGACGCATTTCTGACGGCCTTCACACGGCCGGCTATAACTCTGCCGACAGTGAACCGATTTGGGTGAAATTTTGAACATTGTCAGATAAATGTTGGTGGCAGACTTTGGATGCGATCCGTGCAGTAGCGACAGTTTGAGAGGGAGCCGAAATTTGTTTTTTCGTTAGGTAAATAACGCACACTTTCACCTATTTTCCCTTGGACAATTGTCACGAATTTTGCACACAACAACGTCGATCGGTGTCGCGATGTAAACTTTCCGAACAGAATTTTTGATGATTTATCATAAGGATTTTTCCCAAAAAAAGAAAAATTTCTCGAAAAGTGTACAATTCTGGCGACATCAGGCCGCCATAACTCCGCTATGATAACATATCGTCGCATACTTACGACCAAACTGAATCTCTACTGGATGTCTAGTTTCCATTTTTATTCTTGGAATCAATTCAAAGTCTTTCCCCTGCCCTCCACACTCCACACCGGAAGGTATGTACCCCTAAAACTTTCGCTTTCCGTTCTGGCGACTTCAGGCCACCAGAACTCCGCAATGACAACAGATCGCCGGAAACTTGCGGCCAAAATAAATCTGTACGGGATGTCTAGGTTACATTTTTCTTGTTGGAACCAATTCAAAGTAATTCCCCTGGCCTATACACTCCGTACCGTGGAACGTACGTACCCCCAACAGTATCGCTGTTGATTATTGCACGCAGATTACGACCCATGAGATATATTTGTAATCACCAGGTGGCGCCATGAACTATATACATACAGCAAATGGGGGCTATTAGGCATATTTCTCGTACAACTACGGACAGTAACTGTGCCAAAAAAATCGATTACCGGTAGTGTGTACGGACTAAATATTTACATATCATCTTATGTGCCAATTAGTTGCATAATTCTACAATCACCTTTCATTAGGTTAAGGAAGTATGTAGTTAAGGGCAGGGAGCCAAACATTTAGAGATCTTAACGTTGACGGCAGCTCACTGAGTTTAGTTTTTAGCTGTGGTACGTGGAGATGCAGAAAGGGAGAATGTAACGTCCTGTAGAGCAACTAGTAGACGGCTTAAGCACAGATGACAGTTGTACTTCTGGAGCTGAACTGTGTGTGTGCCCATATTCTGAAAGCGCTTGCAAAAGCTGCATGGTGTTTATGGCGCGTTTCGCCGGTGATCTTGCGCGCGTTCGGCTATAACTCCGCCAGAAGTGAAGCGATTGGAATTAAAATTGGGGCACTCTGAGCATATTGTTAATTGACGCTGGTACTGGCAAGGGACACATTGCCATCACCTGTCGAATTACATTGAACCGTCTGTCTACAGCGGAGATGTGCCTAATGTCAAATTACTTTCACCACTTGTTATCTTTGGACGCCCACACAGACAGTCACACAGATAGCCAAGCGCTTCGAGCTGAGTACTGTATTGTGTTCATTTAACACAACACAGCCATCTACTTTTATTTGCCATTTTTGTGGTATTTCACAGAATTGACATTGACAACACTGTGATGTTTACACGAGCCTATACGGATACAGTAACAGAATTTGACTTCTCCACTGTGCGCTCCACCTACTGTTACCGATTGAGTAGCGTGGTCTGTCGGTCTGTTCGCCAGTGTGTCACTTAGTGACCCTTGCAAAATCAGCTGAAGCGATAGAAATGCCATTTGCGACAAGGTTTCTGGAGGGCCAAGGGAAACACTTGTTGCATACAGTGGGAATGTTGTGTTGTGTGCATTGAACACAATACAGCATTGTACTTTATGAATATAATCACTTGCCGATGTATTACATAAAATGTACTTGAGCTCAATGTTGGTTTGTCATCAACTGTAGCATTGTCGTCTTGTTGCTTGTTTGTCTTTATGTTATCCAAAAATGAAGACACATAATAATACAGAACTGAATAAGCATTATGCTGTCGGTGTGTAAATGCCAAATTACGCAAATGATTGTTGCACCCAAAAATACATGAAGTGTGAAATCAGTTCAAGTACTTGTGTGAAAGGAGCTGTTCATAAGTACCATTGCCTAAATAATTGTATGTAACTGACAATTGCATACATGGTTCATGCTGTTACATTACTTATTTCGTTACCCACGAGCTACAGCATGTATAATGGTACGCGTAGTCACGGTCATCAGTGTGAAGTGTGGAACGTACTTAATCGCAGTGGTACATTGTTTCTACAAATAGTGTTGGCAGTACGTCAATTGCAAACATCAATAGCACATTATTGCATATAAGGCTGCACAGTACAGTGTCGTATATCTGACGGTCTTTTAAAGAAATGTTATTTCGGCAGTAATACGTGTCAAACAGTTACTGGGTCAATTGTTGAAACCTTCACATGCATTATGACATTTATTGAATGTTTGTGCGTGTGTGCGTTTGCTTTTTATACCTGAGTACAGCGGTGATGTGTCCGATGATGAACACGTACGTCAGTTACTGGATTCTCTTGATCAGGACGAAAACAAAGTTATTGTCAACGTAAGGTATGTCCTACATCATACACAGATGTAGTAACTGAATATTTTCCTTTATGTACTGTTGCATTGTGCAATACATAGCATAACCTGTCTGTGCAGAAGTTAGTTAGTGTGTTTTGATTAGTTAACATGCATGTTGAATATTTGTAGTGTCATGTAAGTGCTTGTATTTCGTAATGATTGGTTGTCAATAGGTCTATAGGAAAGGCATCCTCATTATTGCAGTCAAACATACCATTTTATGATTATGCTGTGCATTGTGCAGAGACACTGAATTATTAGTGAATACTATTTGCCACATTTATATGTATGGCACTTTTGTCATAATTAGCTGAATTTTCTGTTATTCTTGAAAGTTGTAACAAACTATTTACAGATGATGCTCCTGAAAATACTTTCCGCCAACACTATTGAGATTTAGCCATTTTTTGATGTCATCATTTTGCATCATACACATACAGTCCACAATCAGACGTGTGAACGTTGCAAGTCACATCACAGGCAGCGCAGTAGCGCTGCTCTGTTGTAAGGCCCATTCAAAAATCAGTCAAAAAATGGAAAATTCGACCACCCGTAGAATCGTATCCCCTGACTTTTATTTGGAAACTTGGCACACGTGATTACGTCGAGAACATACCCACTAAACAAAATGTCATATACATCGCTTTAGTGGGGGCTTCTCCACAAACAGGTAAAATATAACCCTTTGTGACTTTTTTTCCTGTCCTGTCCTTTTCTCTCCTTCAACGCCCAGCTCGAACCGCGTGTCCCATTTTTGCGGTTTATGGCTCAAATGATGTGATTCAGTCCAAGGATGGTCCTTTTGGGGTTAACACAATGAGTTACATTGTTTGGGGAAAATGTGCCCCAAAAACCCCCAAAATAGGGCGTGAATAAGCATTTTCTAACCCAACTTGCATAATATTGAAACTCGCATATCTCGGCCGCGGGTCAAGCGATTTGGACGAAATTTGGCACAGTGACGCAGTTTGTCACTCGTTACACGTCCGACCATTAAAAATTCCAAATTTTGAAAATCCAAGATGGCGGCGAGTGCCATCTTGAAAAATCCAAATACACCTTATCACGGCCGCAGTTGGAGCGATTTCGATGAACTTTGCCATGGTGACGTAGTTCAACCCTCAGGTGTTGACCGTTCTGACCGTTAAAAATGTGAAATTTCGAACATCCAAGATGGCGGCAGCCGCCATGTTGAATAATAACAAATTACCATATGTCGGCCGGGATTGGAGCAATGCATTCGCAATTTGGCACAGTGAAGTACCTTTTTGGTGTATCCGACCGTTAAAAATTTATAATTCTTAAAATTCAAGATAACTGCGGCCGCCATTTTGAAGAATGCAAAAAATGCGATATCTCGACCGCAGTTTGAGCGATTGCGATAAAATTGGGCATGATGACGTAGTTCTGCACTCTTGACCATTCCGACTGTTAAAAGTGAAAAATATTTAAATAAAAATACATGATGGCGGCAGCCGCCAATTCGAAAAATCGCCGTATTACAAGGATTCGAACTCTTAACTGTTAATTGTAAGTCCAATGCCCTAACCACTAAACTTCAGAGCCACAAATTAAACAGTGTGTTACTTGTTCATTTTAAGCTGTATGACTATTCAGTATATTGTACAGTAAGAATTTGCTCCATAGTCTTTGTAGTCAGTTCCGATGCAATTTTCCATTTGGATGGGACAAGTATGCAAAATTAGTTACTTTGCGTCAGCGAACGACATGTTAGTGACGACGATTACCAAATTGAAACCGCAAGTAGTATGCCAGTATGGCCTCCGTTCGCTTTTGCAACACCGCAAAACCTAACTAGGCTTGTGCAATAATATGCAAGTGTAACATAAATTTATTAGAAAAACTACAAATATAATGTTAAAAAATGTGTTTTTGCAACCACGTGTAAGGCCCATAATTGACACATAAAACAGCAAAAATTCTTTTCGGCACGTCAAGGGCCATGGATATAATATGACCTTTATTATATCTACGGCCCTTGACGTGCAAAAAAAAATTTTGCTCTGTTATATGCGTCAATTATATGCCTCACACGTTGTTATAACATTATTATTAACATTTATTAAAAGTCTTGACAACACAAGATTTTATTGATTACACACTTTACCCCCATTCCAGCATTCACTTGTGTGACACATTTTTGTGTTCTGTTTTGTGCCACTTTTGGAGCTGTAGATGCATTACTTATGCATGTCCATTTCATATCAGCATTATCGAGTAGGCAATCATCGTTCATCGAATGGAATGAGACTTTACATGTGTCAGTAATGACTGTGAGATAACTGCAAGGTGCCACGTAATTACAGTAATGTTGTTCGACTGCTACTGTATGTTACTGTTGCTTTGAATTGTCTCCATACCGATACCAATTCAGCAGCATGAATAGATTGTTTGACAAAATATAATCGAATTTATCGTCATAGTTGTCTCTGACATGCTGCTCGTTGTGTGTCAAATGACAATGAATGAACAGTAAATGCTGCAGTAGTTTTTATGTAGTGCATAAACTTCTTCAGTTTTTGCAATAACGGAACTGCTATGCGGGCGCCTTGCGCTTCCTCCATAAACAAATGTTATAATTATATGCCATTTTGTCAACATGCATGCATCATCTTTATTTCGTCATAACACTTTGGAATACCTTATGACAGTGGTCTTGCTATTTCTTTGCATTACGTGTAGTATGTCACGGACTGTTTGCTTAAATCCATTACTGTGTCATGTGCAGTGGGCTGCAGGGCAACAGCGACTCTCCGATAATTGTCGGACACCAGAGTCGCTGGCAACAGCGTATGATGCAAATCTATGGTGCTGAGTTGTTTTTGATCGATTCCACCTACAACACTACGGTATACGACCTACCGTTATTCGTTATGTGCGTGATGACAAATGTCGGCTATGTGTCTGTGGCGTCATTTCTGCTGTCCGATGAACGGCAAGAGTCCGTTGCTGCTGCTGTCCAACAAGTGCAGCAATGGAATCCGGATTGGAAGCCACAACACGTGATGACTGACTTCCACGAAGGGCAGATCGGCGGAGTGAAGTCAGTCTTTCCAGGTACAGTTACTTACGTGTGCTCACATTTGCCATGTTAAGTATTAGGATGTGCCTTTTTTCTGTTACTATTAAATCTTCCGGTTGCATGTTAATCACCACATCACACGCTGGATCTTATCTTATCGAGGCCGGATTTTTGTTATATTTGTCCTACTTTTTGGTGTCACATGACTTTGCAGTTGGCAGTAAGTATGAGTCGAACGCCAATCTCGTACGGGGCTTATTTATTCCATCAATAATACCGATGCAACAACATGGTGTGGTCGCATAGTAACAGCATTCTTTGTTTGATTTCTGCTTTAATGGCAGAAAAATAATATGGTTGTGAAGACAGAGACGCGTTAAACCAGTAGCCGCTACAAATGTCCACCGTAGCCGTGACGTTAAGTTAGTTGGCTACATGTAGCCACTACGTGTGTCTTGTTTGATTTCTGCTTTAATGGCAGAAAAATAATATGGTTGTGAAGACAGAGACGCGTTAAACCAGTAGCCGCTACAAATGTCCACCGTAGCCGTGACGTTAAGTTAGTTGGCTACATGTAGCCACTACGTGTGTCTTGCGTTGCTTTGCGGAGCTTCATGAGGTGAGTTATAATGCGTGAAAGGTGGGATTTGTGTATAATTGTTGCATACTTAGATTTATTGGTTAACATGCTGACGACGGCCGACGGTGATATCGCACTCATAAATAGCGTTTACGTGGCGTTTGGCTGGTACTGCTACGGCTACGGCTAGCGTGTCCGTTAAATTATACTACGCTAGCTACTGTTAGCCGAGCGTAGACTACTTCCCGTAGCGGCTACTAGTTTAACGCGTCTCACTTTTCACAATACATTACGTCAATACTGTTATGTGAATTGTGATTGATATGCATCATTTAAATGCGTATGTTGTCTGTGAGTTAGCACAGTGAATTGTTAACATCTTAGTAGTTGAGTCTGTTCACACAAACAAAAAACGATCACTTGTTGTAAAATTTTACATTGAGTCCTTTCTTTTTATTCTAGCGCAGTAATCATGCTGTCGACAGAAGCTGGTATTGCAACAAAATGGCATACGACAAATTGTCTTGGACTGGATTTCTCGGCGTAATTCCAACGGGATACGGAAAATAGGGCTGCAAAATAGGAGTGGTAGTTTCTCTTCGATTATTTTCAAGCAATATCTCGCTGTATCACCGTAAAGGATAGGGAAACAGTTATTACAGAACTCTAATAGAAAATCATAAGTGTTGTATCGAATGGCCTTAATTACAGTGACCTAGAATGACCCCCAACTACCCAAAACCACCCCATTTTTTACAGTTTGCATTATATCTGTCATATCCACACGGTTGATGGAGATATACACTTGATATTCAGTTCATAGGCTTATCATAGTTAGTGCTAACTGACGGATGGCAAATGGCGAACCGACACTGAAGGTGCCATGGACAGGTCACATAATCAAATAAATTAAGGTCACAATCATAAAACATACACTGGTCACATTTTGAATGCATGCATACGGTATCATATCCCATTATATGAATGAAATAACTACTGACGGACATCCACACATGTCTATTGTGTCATTGTACATTTGCATGCCGCAAAAATTTAACGAATGGTTAATCCGATTTTGGTCTTCGGGGGGGGGGGGGGGAGTTCACAGAAATTTGCGACTTCTTGCCTTGGACTCATGAACCAACGTGCTAAATTTGACGCCGCTACCTTTATTCTCGGCAGAGAGATCCATAACCGGATACTTCTTGTTAATGTATGAAACTGCCGCAACATATTCATTGTTGTTTACGTGTAAAACAGATATTTCAGTCGGACTATGCAAATTTCATCGAAGACAGGCATGGGCACGATACTTGGCTGCCGAGCCGAACAAGGACAGGCTTCTTGAACTGTAAGTACCTGGTATAATTCATGTTGTACTGTGCAGTAGAGCATGATGTACTCATTACGATACAATAATAGTTAGTTTAGTGCCCAGCCTTCAACAACAACGGAACGGCTAGGTATGACAGTGGCCTTGGTCCGACTCGGCCTGGAAGCATCTGCCTAACAAAGAATTACTTGTAATAATTTCTATGCACATGACGAACAGGAAGTTAATACCGGGCAGGAAAGAGGGTTTTGCGGTGCGGACAGATTATATAACGTAGCAGTGCATAAAATACATTTGAAGTTACAATTGTAACTGGCTACTTTGGCATTTATGGCATTGTCTTCTGTTCTTTGACATGACAGCGAGTATATAAAGAAAAAATCTTAACATTATATTACAGGCTGTTTGGTGCTGTACGTTCCATTATCATCTTTGCAATGTTCACATTTGCAGCTTAGACATTGTAGCACAATTACATTCCTACCAGTTGGGGTTGTGAGTGCCCATTCTCACAAGAAGAATTTTTTGGAGGGGGTATAAGTTGTTCACAATGTCAACGAGACCCTAGTAGAAACAATCGTGCATTAATGTGTTTTTTATGACAGAGCCCACAGTGAATGGAATTGCTATGAAATTGACAGACACACATTCTGAGGTATGGAAATTGTGCAGTTAAGGGAGTTTGAGTCATTGTATAGTTCCATTTGGCCCCTGAGCATATACAAGGTAAGGTTTCGTTAATCACTGAGAAAAATTGCATCATAAGACAAAATTGGTTTATGGCCTACTACACAATAGTGCTGTATTCCTTTACTTCAGCAGTTGCTTTTAGTATGAATAGTTTTATAGACATGCACTGAATTGAATGTTATGTAGGTTGGAGTTAGTTGCAAGCTCTGTGAGTGACAGTGAATATGCCTACAGACTGTCAGAGCTGTATAATTCTCCAGAGTTCAAGTCTGCAGCATCGGTGCAAACTTGGTTTGAAAAGAAATGGTTGCCACAGCATAAGGTTGTCATGATTAAGTCAACAAATTGGCTTGTTTGCTGAAGTTTGTGTAAACTTTTTAGCAATAGCATTAGATGGTTTATAATTTTCAGATAAATAAGTGAAGCATTTGTTCTTTATGCATTACTTAATGCATTGGACCTTTTGTATTTAGCATAATATGTCGATACTACTTATTCCTGTGTTAACATTACACTTTACTGCTTCACTGTAATGATGTAACGACTAACGATAATGATAAAGGTGTTACAATGTCGTACAACATACAGTGGCATTGTCAGTATCGCACTGCCATTGAAACATGTCAGATACAAGTTGGAGTCGTGATATTCATACTATAAAACCTACGGTAAATATAAAGGCTTATAAATATCACTAAACAGAATTAATCACGTGCACAACAAGTAATTCGTAATGCTGTATGTTATGTGTATCGAATATCGGACACGGAACGTCATCAAAAATTTGCACAGGTTTCTTGTACTGAGCGTACAGTCTAGAGTAATTATTTTTATTTGAATCCAATGGTGAAAACCGACACTGGACATCCAGTATTGAGATGATTTGTTTGTCAACTTTAGGCGACCTGTAGTCGTTGCGGAGTTATGGCAACTTTAAGATGGAATACGTTGAAAATGACCAATTACAGTGAAATTAATCAATTCATTTGTGTAGGCATCTGCTAAAATCCACAAGTACAGTACGTGTGAATAATTGTCTGTTGATATGTCTTATCGTATGTAATGTGTGTGTGTGTGTGTGTGTGTGTGTATATATATATATATATACACTGTGTC
>Ga0209363_1000346_pt1 | contig 17229 bp, 13 predicted proteins | sample WorMetexBAHAMAS3_FD_187385 | JGI IMG/M metagenome (GOLD analysis project Ga0209363, IMG submission 187385) | Marine gutless worms symbiont microbial communities from Max Planck institute for Marine Microbiology, Germany - Inanidrilus exumae... | ecosystem: Host-associated > Annelida > Digestive... | reverse complement strand
ATACCCTACAGACATTTAAACGCCATCTCAAAACCCACCTTTTCCCTCACTCTTAACTGGCACCACAAGCGCCTCTGCATCCCGCATAGGACACTATGGCGCTATACGAATGTTGTATTATTATTATTATTATTATGATACAATATGGATGGACATGATCAATCTGACCTTCTTTTTGTGATTGGACGTCGGTATGGCAACCGATTTTGGCGGGAATCGGCAGAAATTGACATACCCCACCTTCATTCTGTGTACTGGCGTTACACAACGGATGGGAAGATTACAACATGGATTCAAATGTTGACATCACCAATGACTCCTCTACGTCTGATAAAAATTTGGTGAACTTTGGTCCAGTAACCCCTGAGTTTTGCATGCCCGTTTGCACCGGGTGGGCTACACGATGGGCTTTGCCACGCATTTTTAGTTGCAATAGCTTTGTCGGCGGCAACCTGGCCATAATGCCTGGCCATTCCTTTGTGAGTGGGTGCAATGAGTTCTGGCAGTTGTTATGGCCACCTGAGTGGAAGAAATGATGAGATACTGCAGCTGTGAATACTAGAATACAGAGATGTGTGCAATCTCGTCTGCTGGCTTTGGTCTATTTTGCCTGTAAAAATTATCTGCTGTAACAGAGAAACTGAAGCCATTGTTGTTTTTATAATAAGGAAAATATATCCACATCATCTCTATTTAAAAGCTCACTTTAACCATTTGTTGCGTAACATTTGAATGAGTGAAAAGTAATGATAAGTTTTTGCAGGATTTATTTGTAACATTTCGTTTCTTAGTTATACGATTTATTTCAGAGGATGGCTAGACAGGTTGCTGATGAAGAAGAAGCCTGTATAAGCGTTTAGTGTATTTGTCTATGGGTGTGTTTCATACTGCGGTTTGTTGATATGCAGGATCAAAGGCCAAGTGGAAAGAGACCGTCCGATTCTGATGAACTGCATGTAGCTGAGTCTGGTAGTCGACTTGTTGGACAGAGCCAGGGAGCTGGGTCACTGGCAGACTGGGCTGCAGCAACAGTTCACAATGAATTGACGAGATGTGCTGATCACAAGGATAAGACTACCTCAGACATAGCTCTAAGCAGTCATCCACAAGCATCTCTACCTGGGTGGACCGTGAGAGCCTTAGCTGATGAATCTATGCCAGTCATTAGTGCTGCTTCACGAAGTACAGTACGATCTCCGACGGACCAAGATAGTAGAGCGTTACTCGACAGCCATGTGTCTCCATCCCGAGCAGCATGGGGACCTGTCGAACCTCCCCTTATTAGATCACAACTAATATCTGTTGCCGATAGCAACGTAGCTTTAGTCTCAGCTACAGTGGCTGAAAGTGTTTGTTCTGAGACATCTGTTCAGTTTGACAGCAAAGATTTAAAGCCGGCCGATCATCGACATGTTAGCGAGGAATCTGCAGAAACTGCAGAACTAAGACACGTCTGTGCTGTCAACGACCAACATTCAGGCAAGGAGACAGTTTCTGCCAGTGAGAAGCGTTACGTCAAGATGGTACCCAACCAGTCTGTAGGCTCGGAAACGACACAAGTCGAGGACCGGCTGCATCTGCGAATGAGTTCATCGACCAGTGCAACGGCCGAGTCGTGGGAAATACCGGACCGTGGTGCGGTGAAACTAGTGGCTGGACAGCATGTATCAGATGAAACGGTTGGCAACGTTGCTGCAAAGCCAAGTGTACGACTGCAGGCACAGTGTCATGCAACAACCGAAACTGAATCTTCTTTGTTGGTTTGTTTAGTTTCTATTTAAACTTTCAAGGCCTGTGTCTATCACGTGTGTTGTAATTGGTTTCTGGCATTGGAGGGCTGTAAAAGGAAAAGATGTCACTTTCTATGTGAGTCAGTGGATGATAAAAAGATGATGTACAAAGAGGAAAGAAAGGCATTCGGCCGTGTGAACATTTTGTATCACTCGTCCTTTGGGATCAAGGGAACAACCAGCGAATGTAGGTTCACTTGGAAAATGGGTAAATAATCCAGTGTGTTTGTCCTTGTTTCATATATTTATCTCTTTGTCAAGCTTTCATCACCTGACAATGCCGGCAAAGGCGTTGTGTTTTGGGACTGTCTGTCCACTGTGTTTGTTTGTCCGTTCGTCCGTCCGGACAGATCTTGTTACCACGATGTCTCATGAACGCCTTGAACAATTTCCTGATAAAACTGACAGGCAGTATTCACCAGCCTCTACTGATGACCTGGTTAGATTCTGGAGGTCAAAGGTCAAGGTCATATTTGGCAAAGTCATCCACATCGCCACGTGGGAGTCAAAGTCCTGCTCCTAGTTACTTATGTTAAGGATCAGCCGCCGCAGTAAGCTGGATGAATTGACTTGACTTGAGTCGTTGATGGTGTAAGGACAGGCTCTTGTACTTTAGAAGGAGTCTGACTTTATAGGCACATTGAGCCCTGTGACCTGCTAATTAATAATAATAATAATTTAGCTTCTAGTTTTTAACCCCCGGGGATCTTTACTACCTGAGGTATTAAAAACATTTTTTAAAAATTATAATAATAATAATAATAATAATAATAGCTTGTATAGCGCCAGTATATCAAAGACTCCAGAGGCGCTGGACTTGCAATCTGTTCTCATGTTTCAGGTCAATCACACTTCTGTTACCATATAACAATAGGTTTCTCATACCACGGTTGTTGTTTCCACAGTTCAGACTTGGCTCCAAGTGGTTAGCTTAGATCGTTGACAAAAATACCATGGCAGGCCGGAAGAAATGAAATATGTGAATATGCAGTAGGACGTCATGCCTGAAATAACAAGCACTTGACAGCTAACAGAACGTTGGGCATGGTTCATTATGTTGTTTGCTGGGGCTGTTATGTCACCCTAGAGTGACCTGAGGGATGACACTTCTTCATAGATTAGCAGGCGATTATGTTGATAAACAGCAAAGCTGTCCAATTAGTCCTTATTACGATTGTGTTTTTAGGTCAACTCTTTACAAATACAGCTGGTCTCAAATGTCCATCAGTACGTGTGTACGTCCGTCCGTCCATAAAACGTTTCTTTGATTTCAATGACATTTGGCATGTAGATAGAGGTCGATGGGTGATGCACGACGGTATGCAGTATGACCCGATCTAAGGTCAAGGTCACGACCCTTTAAAGTTGGAAATCCGGCCATTTTCAAAAGCTATTTCGGTCATTTACAATGGGAGCTGGCAACTTACCTCAGATTCTTAAACTAGGGCACAATATATAAATTTGATCGGTCCGGATTTTTTATATTTGTCCTAGTTTTTGTGTCACTTGACTTTGTAATTGGCAGAAACATCAGTTGCAAAGAGTCCACCGTCAGTCCCATACGGGGCTAATTTATTTAATTATTAATCTCAGAACTTATTGAACAAACCTTGTATAACTCGTGGTAAAGTCCTGTGACTGTTTTGCTTTTAGCCGACGCATGGCATTCCATTCAGTGCGGAACGCAATACAGCCGAAGACAATGAAGAGTTTGCGTGGGCTGAATTTACAAGTTTCCAGGTGCGGCGGAGCACGATACCAAGTCGACAGCGGGTGACTGGCAGATCTGTCGACGAAGAAAGCTCCCAGCCATCTCGGTTTGTGCCACATATCAAGTTGAATGCTGCGACTCATGCCAGCACGGAGTCTGAACACATCGATGTGGACTTGATCCATAGAGAGAAGTTTCGGCAGCGTAGCGTGTATGGACATTCATCAGACTCATCAGTAGCCAGACTGCTGTATAGCCAGTCGTCTCCATCAGCAAAGCCTGTTGCTGAAGTCCTAGATACAGGTTACCACATAACGTTTGAGTTTGTACTTAACATTCTGTTTGACATTTTCAGGACTGTCCAAAATAACATTGTTAATTAGCAACGTGCATTGTGGCTGTTTGCAATAGCAGATGTTCTGTACATACAGAGTAACGATAGTTGTTTCAGTGTCAGAATGTACAACTTACGGGCATTCCAGACGTAAATTCCATTCTCACCCTAATGTCGATGAGCTCTTTATGTACTCAACTGGTCAAAATATTATAGACATCGTGAAAAGTGTAAATTTGTATGATGAACTATAGGCCTAGAGGCATCGTCGACATCAGTTGGCACGCCCACTACGTGAGCATAGCTGTTTACATGATCCTCCGCCACAAAGGACGATCTTGTGCTTGGCGGTATGCTGAATGTAGACCCAGATGCAGATGGCGGAGGTCATCGTTGATTGTCCGTTGCCAAGTCCTGCGAGGGCGGCGTCTTAGCCGTCTTCAGTTAGCAGGAAGGTTGAGACTGAGATGCTTTAAATGCACGCTATTAGTTTTCAGCTAGGTCGGCTCGTGCAACATGGCCAAACCGTTTAAGACGTCTGCAGGTTTGATGACTGTGATAATTGGTGGCTGCCCAGTTCTTGTTCGGACTTAGCATTACTGACATGGGCTGTGTATGGGATGCGCAGAATGTGCTGTAGCTGACACCACTGATCGAATGCATCTAGTCGCGTTTGGTATGCAACTGTCAGGCTCCAAGACATTGGCGCTATACAGGAGCACAGGAAGCATATGGACATTGTAGCTTGGTTGATACAGATATGCAGGAGCTCCAGATTCCATGGTCAAGGGCTTTCATACATGAGTGTGCCGGCTCAATTCTTCTTTGGATGTCTTGATCATTGCCACCACTCGAGTCAACACAAGAACCAAGATACACAAAGGAATGAATCCACATCGTCAACCTGATTGCTGAGAATGGAAACTGTTGTGGGTACACTGCTGATGTCACTGGAGGCCCAGATCTTGGTTTTGGTCCAAGTAACTTACAATTTCGGTCTGAGAACTCTTCATGTAGGATTTTAAGAGCAAGAATGAGGATTTCAAGCGTCTCAGACATGATAGCCACATTTTTGGCAAAGTCCAGATCTGTAAAAACCTCCATTTCTAGTGTGAGGACGGCATAACCACAATGAGTGGTGCTCTCAATGCCAATCAGTTGGCTCGAGAAACCTTTCCAGGGCTACAACACGGCCTTGCCGTACGATGTGACATAATTTGTGTTGAAAGTGTCATTGAATCTAACTCTGTGTGTGTGGTTGCGTAGTGTTCGTGTTCAGTTTGAACGCTGCATGCTTGTTGCTTGTTGTTCAGGTTTCAGTATCAATGAGCTCATCGCTGTAAGAGAGCCGCGCGTCGAGCCATACCAGGACAGTTTTGATCAGCTCGGTCTGTGTCTTTGATTGTATTCTCTAAACCTCATTTTGATTTGTTGCTTTGCCCCTGGTAGTCATGCTAAGTATTGCAATCACTTTATGTTTAAATGAATGTCTGTTTGTTTGTCTGTCTGTCTGTTTGTATTCTCGCATCTATAAACCACATGTCTGAATTTCACAAAATTTTTCTCACACGTTACCTGTGGGCGTGGTTCTGTCTTTCTCAGATGACAGTGCAGACATTATGTACTTCTGGCTTCGTGGATGACGTTGTGTTTTCACATAATGCGGCCAGTGGGACAGAATCAAAGATGACATTATGTTTTATTGAGTTTGCCAGATGGCGGCACTGGGAGCGAAGTATGATGTCTAAAGTTGCCTTGTATTGTCAGTACGTCAGGGTGTAGATTCTGTGTCCACTGTTTAGCTGGGTAGTATCTTGTGTTATTTTACAAAAGTTCTCGCCTTTGTGATTAATTGTGGATAATATATTGCTGGTTTTCTTTTAGCACTTTGACACTGTAAGATATCAGTGCTCACACCGTGTCCCCATAGATGCTGTGCTGGAAGAACTAAAGGAAGAAAGCCAACGGAACCTAACCAGCCTTTAACACGGAGATGGGTAGTTTGTACGCTGCAGTTGATGCTGTTCTATTTATAGTTATTTAGCCATTCAGCTTTTAGATGTTGATATATTTTGATACAAAATCTATGCTTGTGCTGTAGATGAGTTACCGGCAGTGGACCTGCTTTCTAGTCGACCCTTGTCTGGTAGATTTGACGTCCAGTTAGTCTCGGATGATAGCGGCACGGATATTGAAATGTACAAAGTCGTATCGTTGCCAGTGATAATAGAGAGATATGTGACAGCGCAAATACGAGCTCAGTCAGTGTCGTTTGTATACATTTTTTACTTACTTATTTTATGTGCATCTTTATAAATGAAGAGTTGTTTTGGTTTATTTACATGCGATTATTCGCTTATGGTAACATTTGATCATGATAAGTGAAAGGACAATATTGTGTGCCAGGCTGAAAGTTTATCACTGAGAAAAAAGTTAATTACATGTTTCATTAAATTTATTACTGCATGTGTGGATATATTGGTATTGAATTGAACGCATGCTGGGAGCTAATTGTCTGTCTGATATCGATGCCTTATGACTGAGGTCAAGATTAGAGTTCTGCTAAAAAGACCCAGTCTCTCAGTTTAACGGTAGTGAGGTGACTGTGAAAGATTTAAGTTTTGTCACGTGTTATTTGGTACTACAGAGTACTCACTGTGCTACATAAACAATTAATTGGTACTCGTGATGTTAAGTTGTTTTAAAATTATGTTTTGTAACTACTCTGATCAAAACAAACATTTGTTAAAAATATAATTTTTCTGAAAAAAAGTATTACTTTATAAGGCATGGTATGACCTAGATTGTGTTAAAAGCGGTGTTGAATTTCAACCAGCTAACCAACCATCCGTATCAGCAATGCAAATATGGGTTTACTGTGAGAGAAGGGAAGAAAAATGCAGCGCAGAGAGAGAATTGTTTGGGTTGGAGCGAGTCAGCTTGGTGATTAAGAAGGACGGACTGAGGTGGTCTGAACATGTGTCAATCAAATGTGGTACAACAATGGACGGAGAGTATGTCAGAAAAGACCCAGTGGGATGATGGGAAAGAGGATGTGGAAAGGTTTTTGTCTTTCCGCAGACGATGCACTAGGCCTAGAACAGAAGAAGGAAGGTCCGTGGACCAGCAACTGACTCGGGTTCAGTCTGATAATGAATGTTAAACTGTGTGTGTGTGTGTGTATCTTGTAACTACACGGATGTTATCATTAGCGCCAATAACTCAATTTTCCCTGCCAATGCCAGAAAATTAGCACTGGTCGTCGAGGCCTGGGACAGTAACACCAAGTTTCACTGCTGTACAGTTTTACTAGCAGCGAAGCCGGCAAATCTGTGGATGTCATGTCCTCAGGATGTCGTTAAACCTTGTACGGCATTACGATGCTTGAAATTGACTCCAGTTATGGCAGCAGCAGCGTTTGATTGGTTGTAAGCTGGTGATAACTATACTGCGCAGAGTGGCCATGCGTGTGGATGTGACAGGGCAGCTATGGTGAGCGATGGTGTCGTCAACTATTTCCTCGTTGATCTCGACATCGAGCGACACTTTGTTGCTCTGCATCGATATCTACTACTGCAGGATGGTGAATATACGCAGAGCCTCACCGACCAGCTGTTCAGCAAGGTGCGTCTTGCTATCTTTGACATACACTATTCATCGGCAGTTGCATTTTATCAGTTATAAACAGATCAGGTAACAACAGGAACCATTTTTATGGCGACTATATCTGCTAGTCGGCACCCACAGTTAAGAACTGAGGATTTTGTTGGAGTAGATTTCAGAGATAGAGTTCTTCTTATCAGTTTTACCTGCATTGTTTCCATACAGTGTTCCCACGCCTCCTGGAAAGTCCTGGTTTTCTTTTTGTAAAATTTCCAGGCCCTGGAAAGGCCTGGAAAATGGGTTCGGTCCTGGAAAGTCCTGGAAATTTTAGTGAAAGTCCTGGAAAGTCCTGGAATTTTCTAGGCTATGATGTGGGAGGCGGACATAGTGATGCAGGTGCAGATGCCAAAATTTGTGAAAATTCGCTCAGAGTTTATCTGTATATACAAAAAAATCGCTGGCGGCCGGGGCTCCGCCCCGGACCCCATAGTAACTGCCGTTTGTCATTATATGTAAACATCGCTGGCGTACGACATCCTGGAAAAATGCTTGTGGAGTCCTGGAAAGTCCTGGAAATTTATGTAATCAAGAGAGTGGGAACCCTGTCCATACCTGAAATGCACTGTAACTCATGACCAGAGGAAATTCAGATTTGTCAACTTGACAAAAACTGGCACGAAGTGGTCGTTAAACTGAGGTGTTACTGTGTGTTTGTTTGCTGTCAAGGTCTTACTGCATTGACATGCTATCAACGTACGTTGCAGTATATGTCTGCAGCATTATTCTTGGCTACAAGCGCATAAGTAAGTAAGTAAGTAAATTTATAGAGCGCGGTTATCGTCAAGAACCTCTAACGCGCTGAATGCACTAGTATCGAATGAACAGGTACGTTTTAAGCAAACGTCTGAAACAGTCTGTACTGATGGTCCGGTCCCAGATGACATCCAGGAGAGAGTTCCAGACTGTGGGGCTGGCAACTGAAAGGGCCCGACGGCCGTAAGTGTACTGCATACCACAGTAATGTAGTTGTCATAACCCATGCTTAGTTTTATAGAATATGTTTATGTTGCAGCTTGCAGTTCACACACAGCTGAGTGAATTTTTGAACCCAGCATATCTCAACTCTGCATTGCGGAAAGCACTGTCGTTATCTGCTTATTCCAATGATCCGCACACTCACAACATCAGCTTTGTGTTGAGGCAAACGACAAAACCACTCGCAAACAATGGTACAGTGCATCAGTAATGCTACTCACCTTCTTTGTTCAGTTTTGATGTGTTACTGTACCCTAGTATGGATTGAACCTGTCTTTTCATGGATTATTCTCTTTGTCCATCTCTTCCTTGTCTGACTCGACAATGGCTCCAGAAGACAACTCCCATAAAAAGTGGTCGAAGAATCTTGACAGTACCGGTAGGTCGCATCACGGGGCAGATTTTTCATGGGGGAAAAGTTAATGTGACACCACCGACCATATGGAGCGTTGCTGCCATCTGCCACAGTCCGACTAATGCTGTTATTGATTTTTTGCTGCATACACCGCAGCACTCCAGTGCTTTTCAGTGGGCAGGATAACCTGCAAAAATTGCCCATTCCTGTGAGGGGGATCTCGACCCCAGTTTAATACATTATTCATTGGGCCCACCCAAGTCGCCGACCCAAATGAAATGGCATGTTGATTGGTTCAGCTGTTTTTGCAGGGCTCACGAGTATGACCAACAGACAAGATAAACAGACCACGTTACTGTCTGAGTGTGTGCGATGCAGCTGAAAAATTATTGTATATATCACGGCCAGTCGTATCCGTCTTACATCTGTGTTCCTGATGATAGAGATGATGATGATGATGAGGATGAGGATGATGAGGATGATGATGGTTGCTGCTGCTGCTGGTGCTGTGCGTTCCCTTATGTCACAAATATAGTGTCAATATGCCGTGTACTGTCGTTTGTCTTGTTGGAGTAGTTCTTTCTGTTTTGTCCTGTATGGAATTACCGGAATTTCAACCCTGTATGCTGTTTGTTTTTGTTTTGTTTTAGCACCAGATATTTTGGATTGTCTGCAAATAACGTATAAGGCAAGTCGCGTGTATGATTTTTGACTATTACGTTGCATTAATGAAAATTTGTTAGTTCACTCTTTAGAAAGACCGAAAATGTATTACGTGTGTCAGAATACCGTTAGCCACACTACTGACATTGACGGCAGCTGTAAACAAAGATGTTTCCAGCAGTCATGTAAACATAAGTAATTTAGTAACTAAATTTATAGAGCGCGGTTATCGTCAAGAACCTCTAACGCGCTGAATGCACTAGTATCAAGCGAACAGGTACGTTTTAAGCAAACGTCTGAAACAGTCTGCACTGATGGTTGGGTCTCGGATGAAATCCGGGAGAGAGTTCCAGACTGTGGGGCCGGAAACTGAAAAGGCCCGACGGCTGTAAGTGTTGAGCCGGTAGCGAGGTACTGCAAGTAGTTGACGGTTGGCGGAACGCAGATGCCGCCGAGTGTCGACACCGGCGGCCGGAACGTAGTAGTCCGACAGGTACGGCGGTGCGCGGCCGTTCAGACACCGGTGAACTGTCACTGCCAGCTTGAAACTCACCCGGTCAGGGACGTCGAGCCAGTGAATTTGTCATGCAGTATCTGACCCAGGCCGCGGTCAAACTTCCATGTGCCGGTGATGACACGCGCAGCAGTGTTCAACACACGCTGTAACTTGTAACATAGTTATGTTGTCAGCTGAATAGATGGACTAGCAGCAGATTCCGGGCATGTGATCGTCTAGCTAGGAAGGGTTGACTGAGCTGGTGTGTGTCCATTGTTGATAGGTCGACTGGCCAGTGAACGTGGTGATAACCGACGAATGTCTTCAGCTGTATGCTCACATCTTCTCATTCATGCTGCAGCTCAAGCGCTGTGTTTGGGTACTGAAGGAACTCTTCCATGGACTGAAGCAAGGTCAGCTTTCTTTCGCGTTTTTGAACTTCTTTTGTACTTCCATTCCTTTTAGACAATGCACCCTTCCCGAAATGCATTGAACAGATTGGACACTGCGGCTGTGCTAACCGTTTGTCAATAACAGCTGCTTATTAAATTGCTGTCATGTAAGTCTACTTTCGACACTACAGTGTTTATTATCCACACTTGCCGATGGTCAAGGTGTGGATATAGTGTGTTTGTATGGATACGGATTTTTCCGCCGTGGATAAAGCTAAAGGCCTTTAAAGGTAAAGGCTTCACATACTTGTTACTGAGCATTGGGCCCGGAGCTGGTCCAGGTGTACAGGCAGTCAATCCACCTGTAACTTAAGTCATCCACCCGGCGGTAGGCTGCCATTACTTTCCGCCAGGCCTGCGGTTACCTTCCCAGCTGCAGTGCATCACCGCCCTTTGGCTGGTACTCATTTTACCATCCCACGGAGGGTAGAAGGCTCAGTCGACCTCGGGGATAACGCTAGTGGCGTCAAATTTTGCACGGTGGTTCATCGGCGTCCAAGGCAGGGAATCACAAATTTTTGTGAATTTTGCTCCTCCAGAAGCCCAAAATTGGACGAACCGGCCAGTGTGCCACGCCCACCCGCATGTAAACATTACCATAGAGATGCGCAGACCTAAACGTCACATTAGAGATGCACCGTTCTTGAAATCGTGTGGTGTGTAGACGTAGGATCGGCATGTGTGGATATACGTCAGTCCTGGAAGACGGATGTACTTGTATTTATATTTATTTTACTTAATTAACGTGTTAATGGCAAAAACAACAGAATCTGACTGATGTGTACAATTGTCACTGAAAATTTTTGATTTCTGACGCCCTATTGCAGCAGCAGTACCCGTATGTGTCGTGCATGTTATCCACCTGGTGTCATGTGAAAGGAAAATAGGGGCTGGGGGGGGCAACCGCCTCCACGGACTTTTGCCTGCACCGTTTCTTCTGAGCTACTCGGGTTTTTTTGATTTTTTCATTATTTTTCGTTTCTGGGCCGTGCGCTAGATTAAGCTGGCCATCTCGTCAGCTTTTGAGCGCACGTAAATCTACCGTATCGTATCGTATCGTAACCGATGAACTGGGATGCCTGTGGAAAATGATGATGGAGCTGGTACATGTGCGTGTAACAGCGGTGAGCGTTGGCGGCGGTGCTCATGCTGATGGCGCTCAGTTGCGGCAGCTGCAGCTCTACAGACACGAGATGCAGCATTTTGTCCGAGCATTGCACGAGTACATCGCCAATGAGGTGGTGACTGTATCATGGCATGAGTTCAAGGCCGATCTCAGCCGGCACCTGGCTGGTGTGGACGACCTTCATCAACGGCACCTAACCTACCTTCACAAGTGTCGCTTCAGGTCCGAACTGTGTGATGTTCACTGCAAAGAAGCAGATATTATGTCTAGTGCAAGTCTTGGCAAATCGTTCATCAAAGTTGATAGCAGTGCCAAAGGACAGTGATGCTGTATAATTTTTTTATCATAGAGATGAATCTATTTTCAATCACTCAGTCAAATGGATAATTTTCTATTCGCGATAATTGGCGGTTACAGGTTATTGGCAAATATGGAAACTTAGTAAATTTGCGTCACAGTTCAGTTTCTGATTACTGGCCAACCTACACATAGTGTAGAGGCCAGACTAGTAACGGTCGCGGGCGTCTGTCATTGTTGTCTGTAACACTCCATTGCGGGGTTGCAGGCGGCGTCACCCACTCAGGCCAGGCGATGACATGCCACCTGCAGTCCAATTATAGCTGCAAGGTAACATTGCACGGCGGGCCAGTCGTGTTACGTCCCGTTAGGGTGACACCTTGCTCTGTTTGCTTTGTCGTAGTTTTACAAGTATTTTTCCATTTGTGAACAAAATAGCCAGGCATACAAGATCATACGAAACCTGCAGCACTGTACAAAATGAATACAGCCATTGCCAAATTATTGGCTTCACAGTTTTGAGCTTGGTCACCGATCATTCAATAACATTGCCAGTTGGTTGTACTGAATCGAGTCGCTTGCAGCATCAAATCAAGCCAAATCATTTTATTCAAGGCAAATCATTTATCACCACTACCTTATCATGGCTGGAAAACTTCCGAGATGACAGCAGTGCTCCATACTGGTCGGTATTACATTAACTTTTCCGCCATGAAAAATCTGCCCCGTGATGCGGCCTACCGGTACTGTCAAGATTCTTCGACCACTTGTTATGGGAGCTGTTTTCTGGAGCCATTGTCGAGACAGACAAGGAAGAGATGGACAAAGAGAATAATCCATGAAAAGACGAGTTCAGTCCATACTAGGTTATAGTAACACATCAAAACTGAACAAAGAAGGCGAGCAGCATTACTGATGCACTGTATGTGTGGAGTCAAACTGGCCGACTGTCCACCTACATCTGTGCTGCTATGTTTCCATGCAGGTGTCTTCTCGATGAGAAAGCTTTGCCGGTGCTGAAGATCATCCGCAGTATATTCAGACAGATCCTGACATTCAGCGGCCAGCTAACGTCGCAGACCTGGGAACACGATGTCATCTCCGGTCAACTCCGTCACCCATCATTCACCCAGCTTCAACACACCTACACCGCTTTCCATCAACACTCGCTCTTCCTCTTCAAAGGTAACTAGCAGCCAGTGTCCTCTGAAACTTCTACAGTGCATATCGAGTACTCTTTGACAGGGGTTAAATTCACTGGAAGCCTGGTTGCCATGTACATTCTATACACTATACAAAGTCTTCTACATGTCTGAACACCCAAGCTGATTGCAGATGTTTGTTTCAATTGCTTTTATTAATGATCAATATTACTTTCTTTTTTGGCATTGCTCAGTGCCGCTATGTTTGTGTGATTGATAAAACGTCGTCGTCGTGTGGCGGACATTGCCATGTCTACAAGAGTGCTCCATAAGACATACTCATAGGAATCTCTTAAGCTAGGATGTCCCCCATAGCTTGCTAGGCAAATGCTGGTAAGTTGAGTAGCCGGAAGCCAGAAAACAACCTGGACCACTCTTAGGTCGCCCTAACGCGCCCAGCAGGTAGGCTTATTTAGTGGCGGCCTACATTCGCCACGTCGCGGCTCTGTCATGGATGCATGAAGATTTCTCGTGGCAGCAGACGGCGCCACCCGCCTGCCACGTGCTCGTTCTGATAAGAGCCGTCGCTGTTGGTCCGCAACTGCTTATTTGTCAGGGGAAAACCCTGCATATTTCACAGCTAACCTCTGTATGTAGAGGCCACATCTGCCACCTGTGCACACGGTGATAGCAGCTACATTCGTTGCAGATGTCTACAGTCGATGTATGCATTAACTTTGCCGAAATCTCGCCTTGTCCCTGTTTTCATTTATTTCCGATGCCTATTACCACAACTGACACTGTTAAAGAATTAAATAACTAGACTGATGTGTGATAGATGATCTATTCAGCAAAGGCGTGGTTATAGCACTGTTTGCTCAGATAATCAAAATCCGAATGATTTTAGTCTAGGTATTTATCAACTCCTGTTTCCTGTCAGTACTGTCAATTTTTCAAGTAGTTACTGTTACAACACAGAATGACATTGTATGTTGTGCATGGTTGAAAGCGCCTTCGACAGGTTTAAAACGTTTTGTGTACAGAATTCGCTGTGGTTCTTATGACCCACGGCAACAACGCTAGTCGCTAGGGTCAGGTTTTTGCTTCCGTTTGTCTGTGTATCTGTTTTCTGCACGATCTCAAAAAAGCGATGCAGCCAGGATCACTAAACTTGACACCAGAATGTTCCAAGATGAGTCCCGGAAACCCATTTATTTTGGGGTCAAAAAATGAAAGGTCAAGGTCACGGTTCACAAAAACAATGCAGGCATAGGTCTTTGCACTCTTGTGAGTGCTGGCTTCTTTTAGTGTTGGATGAGGACGTTCCCGTCTGCCATGAGCTTTACTAGTGTTGACTGTGCAGTGTTGTGCGTGTTGCAGTTGTTGATCAGCTGGCATCGAGAGGTTATCAGCCGCACTTTGATGACTTGTTGCTACGACTCAACTTCAGCAACTACTACAAGTCATGCTGACTGCAACGTCGTCGACATTGGCAGCTAAACAGACTGACCGCATGATAGATAATGTATCACGGGCAGAACCTTGGCCACTATTAGGGACGCGCGTGTCGTTTAATTTAGTAAACATGTACATGAAACTTGTAAATGTTGCATCAGGTAACCAAAATATCACGTTATCACGTTGTGCTATTGACTGCTTTAGTTGATTCTCAATTTCCGAATTTTGTCTTGTCCACCATATTCGTTGTCGTTTAATTTTGTAAAACGTTCATTCACATGATTGCACTACGTACACTTTCAGTTAACGCAGTACTATACTCTGTACGCCTGGTATTTATTATTTTGCCCCCAGTAGGGGTACGACGCCCCCAGTAGGGGTACGAAGTACTGCGATTATCGCGTGTGTCAGCTCACATATCTCAAAAAACACACTGCACCAAATTTTCTGTACATGGTAACTGTAGCCGTGGCTCAGTCATCCTCTGACGATTATGCAATACATTATGTACTTCTTCCGGGTTTGTGGATGACATCATGTTTTCACATAATATGAGCAGTGGGAGGATAGCGTAACAGCCTAGCGAGGCGTGCTGGTCGCGTGGCTGGCTGGCCTCTGCAGCGCCATCTCGATGGGTGACAAATCGACCAGCAAGCGCAAACATCCGTCATTAGGCATCGTTTAGGACAGTTACGTCTTGTATTTTTGTCACCTTTTTAACGATCATTTTCATTTCAACGTTACAGTACGATACGATACGATACGGTAGAGAATAACGTGAGCTCAAAAGCTGACGGGATGGCCAGCTTAATCTAGCGCACGGGCCAGAAACTAAAAAATTAGGAAAAAATAAAATCAAAAACCGAGTAGCTCAGAAGAAACGATCAAGGCAAAGATCCGTGGAGGCAGTCCGGGAGGAAGAAGTGAAACTACGGGGGGTAGGATTTGTGATGTGAAAGATGTAGGTTTTAAGCCGGGAATGAAAGAGAGGAAGTTATAGGTATACAGTACAGAGTGAAGTTATTATGCTAGCACCTACAACAGTCTGGAAACTAACCTTCACCTACTCATCGGTTCAATGTGACATCTTGTGTAATTGCTGTTCATCAGTTCTTATATCCCGGAATGCCTTCACGGACTATTGTCCGGACCGTTTTTTCTTCGCTAATCGTTTTTTTTCCTTATTTTTTCGTGTTGGTTCTGCGGCAGTAATGTGCCGTGATTCATGCGTTGATTATGGCGCTATAATTGTGTTTACTTAACTTCCTTCCTCACTTTCTTCGTTCCTTACTTTTTTCTTTCCTTGTGCTTTCTTTCTTACTTATTTACTTCCTTAGGCCTACTGGTTTACTTCCTGAATTATCTATCTACTCCTTCCAGAACAGACCCATTCCGTTTCCAGGCCGGAGGCCATAGGAAGCTTTAGTTTTGTGTGTGTGTGTGTGTGTTAATTTTATGTTTAGTATATTTTATTACGGATGCATGTTTGCTTTTGCTGAGTTTGTCTTCATTTTTCAGTACTAAGCCAAGAGATCGGCTGGGAAGAACGTCTCCAAATTGACCTATTTTGTGTCGGGTGTGACGTAAAACCTTAACTCAGTCAATTTCTGTGCCGTGCACTAGACTAAGCTGGCCATCTCGTTAGCTTTTGCGCTCACGTAAGTAAATCAGCCGTATCGTGTCGTATAACATATCAGTGTCTAACGATTCTCGTTGTAGCCTATCCTTTCTGTGTTGGTATGGCTTTGGATTGCTTCTCATAGGTAAAACCAAAAAAGAAGCATCTGGGGGACCTTGTGTCCCCTTCAGCCCCAATGTGTGCATTAGAATGTTTAATAAAACATCAAAGATTCACGGTTTTATTGGTCTCTGAACCAAAGTAAACAGCATAATTATATTAAGAACTAATTTCAGTCGGCCCATTACACATCAACTACTGAGTACTATGTACAATCAGCATTTGGCCTAATTCGTGTACAAAAACATGCCCAGCAGAGAACAGAAGCTAAGTCCAAACGTATCTATTCTACTGATTAACAGCCGTCAAGAAAAGGAAATAAACGGCCACGATTTGCAAATATTATACACGACGCATGATGCATAAATAAGTGTTCGCACACATGAACCGATTCACGGATGGATATGCCAGTACAGAGTAGTAGGCCTACATACTGGCACAGATTAAACGCGCGAACAGTGACGCTAAAACGCACAGCATTGTACGACGATGAACACACACGCACACGCGCGCGCGCGAGGAACAGCAGCCGACGACGAGTTCCAGTTTAACGCTGAAATTCACGTATTTACATGACGCGTGTATCGTTCTGTGAACGGGCAGCATTCGCTCGACGTCATAAATACGCACGGTCTCATTCCGAATACACGACAACATAATGACATCGCACACGCATCCGAGCACCTTGCACACACTTACAGGTGGTCCATGAAAACGTGCCACTAGTTTTGACTGTAACTCCTGTATTTCTTGGTGGACACTGGACACTTTTTGTACCAATGAAAACAGGAATGAATACTCTACAATATATTACTGGCCCGCCTACACATAGTGTAAAGGGTCAGACTAGTAACGGTCGCTGGCGTCTGTCGTCGTCTGTAACACTCGCATATGCAATGTAACTCACCAGGGGACAGCACGCGGCGGGCCAGTAGTGTTACGTCCCGTTAGGGCGACACCTTGTTTATTTAACGTCATAATTGTCACACTGCAGTGTTCACTTCAAACAGTTGCTTCCTGCGTAATAAC
>Ga0209363_1000345_pt1 | contig 17315 bp, 11 predicted proteins | sample WorMetexBAHAMAS3_FD_187385 | JGI IMG/M metagenome (GOLD analysis project Ga0209363, IMG submission 187385) | Marine gutless worms symbiont microbial communities from Max Planck institute for Marine Microbiology, Germany - Inanidrilus exumae... | ecosystem: Host-associated > Annelida > Digestive... | reverse complement strand
GTCCAAATTATTATAAATTTTATCTGATTTTTGCTATTGGCTGTCTGAAGAGACTGCATTCACATGCTTGTTATCAGATAGTTTTGGCTGTATGAAGTACTGTATGCATTGTTGCTGAAGCTCTGTAGCACATGTTCGTTGAATGCTAGGTTTGCAGAGAAGAACTCGTGGTACATTACGCAAATGGTTGAGCTGCTTCAGATGTATGGAGACTCAGTGTCATTCAGCTGTACTCAGCAGCTTACTGACATCATTAAACATGGTCAGCTGATTATCTTCCATTTGAAATATCATTGGATATCACCCGAGTGCTGAATGATGTCATATTTGTCGAGCCCACTTGGTAGTATGAATGTGTGAGCCGGTGTCTGGCTGATGGTTACAGAAATGGAGATAATTGCTGACCTGTGGGCCCACAAGGCACTGGAAGGACTTTACGTTTTTATGTGCTTAAATACGATTTCCTTCCAGTGTTTTGATGTGGTAGTTTGGATCATGAAAAGAATGTCCAGTGTCAAAAGAACCTCTTGCATTTACCCTATCTTACCTCTCGAGACTTGTCATTCTCCCAATTCCCTTAGTGCCTTCCTTCTTGCGCCTTAGATTTACTATCTGCTGACCATTGTGTGTGCGCATTTTTATAAAAATTTATTTAAGGAAGAAGGAAAGGAAGAGTTTATATAGCGCCATTTATACTACACATAGTCTCAAAGTGCTTAAACATGATCACACAGTTACCTGCAAATTACACCATGCCTGCCTTTCCTTCATAAGCATACTCCAGATGGCGTCACCCCTAACGGAGGTAGCAGACATCCAATTGCAGCTTACTACTCGTTTATCGATGTGGAAGGATGAAAGGCTGAGTTGGCCTGGTTGGTTGACCTATAGTGGACGGTTTACCAACATAAGTGGGCACCCGTCAGCGACAGGTCGAGCGCAGGACAGGGAAAGTTCGCTGGCCAAAGACCAACGTTCTGCCACTGTGACATGCTTACTTACTTACTTTCTTCTACTGTCTAAAAATAAAAACCACGATACTACTTGTTTTTGCCACATGATGCTATGCTAGCACGGTATATGCAGCAGTTGACAAGATTTCAACTGACATAGTGCGTCATGTGGTCTCTCTGCAATAGCTGAGCTTCTTGTTTCTAAGAAATTTGTAGTAATTTTGACATGCACATTTGAGATACTCTTATGTGTTTGTCACGATCTTATTGCATGTCATGTGACAGCAGTATCATGGCGTCAGCGGCAGTGAGACATTTAATGGGTGCTGACTAGTTTTAACTCTTTGAAAGTGATATGTGGAGAGGAATTTTAAACTGATATACTGAGATTCTGCAGGTTTCGTGGACAGCAAAGAAAACAAGTGAGTGGGTTCTTAACAAAACTGGAGTAAAGAGGGAACTGTTAGACACTGTGAAAGCCAGGAAGCTAGCATACTATGGTCACACCATGAGGAAACAAGAGAGTTGCCTGGAGAAAGAGTTAATGCAAAGAACAATTCGAGATGCATGCAGGCAAGGAAGCCCAAGCATGGCCTGGATGGACAACATCAATACGTGGACAGGACTATCCATACAAGAGTCAATCGGAATGACAGAGGAGAGAAATAAATGGAGAAAGTACGTCCATGGTGTGGCCAACCCTCGGATCGGGGACGGCTAAAGAACAGAACAGAACATACTGAGAGGCATAGGAAATGGGTGTTATCAGTGGCTGGAGGAAATGTGTAGCTGCAAGTTTGCGGTGAGCAATGATTAGTTGTGAGGCATTTTAGTATGTGGTAGATTGCCGTGAGATATAGAAAATGTGATGTTGGTCTTTGCATTTTCAGCTTCACGTGTTTTAAATATCTTTGAATAATATGTATGTATGTTGTTGAAATTAATCAGGTCGTTCATCTTCTACTGACTTGACTGTTGGAGTGGAGAGACATTTGTTTGCTGTTGACATGTTCTGGCATTTGCTTTGCAATTCTACAACTCTTCATGAGAGTCTACTACAAGTTGCCGTCTGGGTTGGTATTGTAGCTGCATCTTTAGCCATTCATTTATGTATGTGTATGAGTAAAAGTTAAGTAGTGGAGTGTTGCTTGAAGCTAGTTACATGAGGAATGGTATGATGTGTGAGAGTTGTTTGTTGCTTTGTGACAGACTGTCGGTGAATACAGTCAACTGAATGACCAGCTGTCAGCTGACGATGTGGCCGTCTGTTTAGCACGATGGTTTGGTCATTGTTCAAGTGAAATGACGAAGCAGTGGATAATTACAGCCCTGTTGAAACTGTCACCACATGTCAGCAATTTGCCTCTGCTGTTGGAGACACTTAGAGAGAATTCTGAGTCTGAAAGTCAAGAAATACTACAAGTTAGTACATGTTCTTGATATTAAATTTGCATAGATTTTGAGAGAGAGAGAGAGAGATGTAGTCTGTCTGCGTTAAGATTATGGAAGCATGTCATACAGGTAGTTATTGTGTCACAATTGATGATTTGCTTTAATAGTAAAATATGCCTAGACATTGACAAATCCAACTTTGCACAAGTTTCTAGCATCTGATTATGACTCAGAGGCTTGATTCATACTGTTGAGTTAGCTACGACTTGCCAGGTGGGCTGATGGGGAAAACATTGTGTTCAAACTGAACTACAGTCAGTCGAGTAGAGAGGTAAGTATGTGGTAGTATTCAAACACTGTTATTTAAGTAACGTAATTATTTTTTTGCTGTATTAATCCACGTTCTGGGTTCTGGCATCGGAAGAGCTGGCTTAAAGGGACGCACGCTGTTTCTCTCAGGAGTGTGGCAGTGGATGCAGAATGGACGAGGCCATTGGCTGATTTTCCATCGCTGACATCAGTACTTTGAGTTCTTCAATGCATTGACACTGCTGATAGGGTAACATGGATGGCATCTCCACATCCAGCGTGTAAGAACGTGTGCCACGTATTCATGAACCTTATCTTCTGGAACAAGTGAAGGAAGAGAAAGTCAATTAGGAACTGGCAAACCCAGGTTCACCTGTAAAATACCTGATGTGGTGGTGGTGGTGAGGGTGCTAATGCCACATCAGTGCCAAGACTATGGCAGACCAATGCAAATACACAGTGGGCTGAAAGTTTAATCAACCCTAAATTATTAATTATCGACAATAAAAACTAAACATATGAAACAACAGTTCTGCACAAAATTCATTGCCTGTTATGATTTGCCTGTTGTAATATGTCTTAACCATTACTATGTAATAAATTATAAAATCTTAGCCTATGATTGTTCAAAAAAAATGAGAAACCAGTGTATACCTTAACAAAATGTTTGAGATAAGAACGACTGCTGCATTGAGTAATAGGTCAGTCTTACATGGTACTTTTATGTAGTGCAAAAATGTTTTGACAGAATCTTATCTCAGCTTTTTCCATATCCCTTTTTATGAAGAATAGTATTATTGCTTTATTTATGTAATAGTGGTGTATTGACAATCTTATGACAAGACCAAAGATTTCTTACCTTAATATATAACGTGTTTGTCATATGACTTGTCTAGTGGAGTGGAACCACATTATTTTGCTGGCTTGTCATCAGAATATGATAACAGAACATGAGTTAGTATCTATTGACACCAGTGTGAAATTTGTACAACAGATTAATGCAGAACTCAGTGAATGTGAACTGTTAGTTTCGGCCCACTCTGTATAGACTGTATTCATCAGTCTGATGTGTTGTATTTTCAGTGTTGCAATGAGCTGCAGTCAATTGGTGCATCGTCGCTTAAAGCAAATATATTTCCATTGCGTGAGCACTTACCTGGTCAGGTGTGTATACAGCATCTACAGTTACAATTCTGTAGGTAGCACATCGAACATCGATGCATTCAGACATATTAGGCACGAGGCGGTAGGTAGCTATTCCTGGTTGAACGTTGGCAATAACAGATCAGTGACTCCTTCCAGCAAACGTCTGATGGTGGATGGAATCAACACTTTATGTTTTCTTTACTGATTTAATGCTGTTGGTTGGTTTGTGACAGGAAGGGTATTATGGTCTATAAAATCCCGTTGCACTTATTCACAGAGGTTCCCTACCTGAACAGGTGGAGATCGATGGCTGAGGGAACACGGTAACCCAGGTTTACTTGTGAAGTGACCATCAAAATGGAGTGGAGGTGGTGGTGATGTAATGAGTGCAGTAGTGTGAGCAAAGGCAGCCACTGCTATAACAGCATCAGTGGCAATCAAACCAGATATATAGACTGTACATGCATACACCCAGACATCAACTCAAGTCGAGTTTATTTGGACATTTTCGTCAAAAGACTAATAAATAGCACATCATAGTTTTAGGTATTTCCTTATTTTTTCATTCCTTTGCCGATCGCTAGATTAAGCTGGCCACCTGGTTAGCTTTTGAACGCATGTAAATCTACTGCATCGTATCGTATCGTATAAAGAATGAATGAATACAAGACACACAAAAGAAAACAAAGTAAATGCAACATTGCGAATGTGAAAATTAGAGTAATTGCAATGACAGGATTACAGTACAGTTCCATATAGATTTAATATAGATTTACAGGCACACTGCTCACTTACAACTATAAAGAATGCTATTTGGTGTAGCTTTATTGAACACATTGTATTTTAGATTTATTTTAACTTAGTGCTAGTCTTATATTAGTTGTTTTAGGCTTATATTCTCATTGTATTTTGTGTCTGTGTACTATGTATTACATTAGTTGAGTTCCTAATAATAATAATATAATAGCAAACGTAGAACATAAGAGACTACTAAACATACGTAAGATAATAGATTAGAATGATAGTACATGTTACTGGTAACGTAATAAGCCGTAGTTGAGAAATGAGTGATATGCTTTAGTTCTGTTCCTTGGGGCCGGGAGTGTTCGAGCGTGTCAAAGTCCAGAAACAAGGTTAGTATCATGCGGCAGCAGCAAAAGTGCGTGAATACATGAATCAGGCTGCGTGATAGACTGCAAAAATTTTCTTGCTTAGACATACACAGACGAAAAGATAGCGGTTACTTGTAACGTTCTAAGACGTTCTCTGTGCCAGCAGCTGACGTGATATGAGTATGATGGTATAGAAATTGAGGTCTTCCTGTTGCAGATTGACTTTACATTGAGTTTTCTGGATAGTTATGTGAGTGCTGCATTGGAGTCGGGTGCTGAGCCGTACAGACATCGAGCCCTTCACTACTCTGCATCTAATGCCATAGAAGGTTTGTCGTGACATTAGTGGCCTGCACATTACCATAGTGTTTGGACAAAACTAGTATTTTGTTTGCTGTGATAGAATGAAACACTTTTTTCTTCATACATTTCTTGTAAATTTGCTTTTGCTGCAACAGTGAAATCAGTTTAACTTCAGCAAAACAGGTTCGAGTTTTTGTCAATATTATTCTGTCTTTTTGTCTGTCTGTCCGCAATGCTCTGGGGTGCATTCGTGAAATTTTTTAAAAGTTATACCTTGGAACAAAGAACATTTGATTACATTTGAAAGTAATCTGTCTAGATTTCTTAAATAAAAATAAAAAAGTATATCAACAGATTATCTAGGCATGATTTGCACCATGTGACATTTACTAGGTGGTGCCACCACTGTATGCTGCTAACACTGTAGGGCAGTGCATAAAAACTGTTTATCAGATCAAATCATGTGACCCGTTTTTTAAATTTTGCCACAATTATATCTTTGTAATTGGTGACGCTAGGCACTTTGAATTTCGTGTACTGATTGATACTTCAGAGTACAAGTGCATGCATGATATATTACTCCTAACAGCGATGTGTTCAGAGTTACGCGACCTCTTTAAATTTTGGGAAATAAGTGATAATATCTCGGAAACAGTACACGTTAGAGACATATTTGCAATGGAAGACTAATAGAAAATTGTATGTGGCCTATTGAATGCCACTATTGGCACCTTGATTATGACCTTGAAGGTCACTTTTGCTGTTTCAAACCTTTATAACTCCTATATCTCATGAAACGTAGCACGAATTTACTAATACAGTCCATCGTGCGGTACCTCTGTGGTAGCTGAGCTTATTGTTCTGTTTCTGTTAGCAGTATTTCATCCCACGATGAAGTCGTCTCCGGCTAACCTGATATTTGTGCCATATGTGGAAGCAAGTAATAGTATGACGTTGTCGGTAATGTCTCAAAGTGCTGAGTCAGATGAAGGCAATGTCACCAGGTACCATGTTGACATATTATCATGTTTCACAGTGTGCAGGCATGCAGCAGGAATGTTGTTGACCAGCATTTAAAGTTTGTATGTGTCACAAAACTGGTTATAGTGATATAAGTAAAAATTCATACATCACAACCAAAACTTTATCACCTTATTTTGACGTTTCGATCTTGTCATGAGATCTTCATCAGAAGAAGCTGGTACTCAATTCTTCCGAGTCTTGATGCAACAATCGTTTTTGTTTCAGTGGCCAGCTTTGTTGTTACTTAGGCATCAGAGTATTCGAGCTAACATTGATTAGCAGTAAGATGGTTCCATTGCCTTGGCTTGAACTCACATCATATTAACAAATTGACGTGGGTTGTTTATTCATGTTTCGCCACCTGTAGGATAGAATATACACTGTGTTTCAAAAAACGACACTGCTTTGGCTTGCTATAACTTTGACATACATCAACTGATTTTGATAATTTTTTCAGACATGTTGCTAAGAAAGTAAGAATGTCAAACGGTACTTTATTTTTCAACCCCTCTCAAACTAATGCTTCTGCACTACCTGGGGAAACAGAAAGCCGAAAATTGCGTCATTTCACTTAAATGCTGAATGTTATTTTGCCAACAGACACAGAAAACGTTCATATTATCACTTGGCAACAGCTGAACCACCCTTTATTCGCACAAAAATTGGCTGTATGCACCAAACAAAACCTAGGAAGGGAGTATAACATGCTATCATCTGTTACCACACACTCATCATTTACCAAGTCTGTCATGATGTCGGTCACTGTGTCAAAAGTGGGAGTTGTTCTTTGTCGAGACCGAAGTGAAAAGTCAATGGAAAGTATTGGTGGGATATCTTTACTATCTCAACAAATGTTAACTGTTATCAAACACGTTGTCAGTGACAGTATTATTTGCCTTTCAGCAACACAGCTCATGCATGCACCAGTGCATGGTGCACACAACGCAGTTCAACAGCTGCTGTGCCTAACTCTGAACTTCATTACTCCTGAGCTATGGCCCCAACAGGCCAGAGCTGAACTCAGTTGATTACAAGATTTTGGGAGTCTACAGCAGTTTGAATATGAGTAGCAAGTCACAAAGTGAAGAAATCAAGCAGCGACTGGTGGAACTCTGGAAAAGCAGTCATACATGTACAACACTTGAGTGAAAAAAGATGCGATTTTCATGTTCTGTGTTTTGCCAGGTAGTGTAGAAGCACTATTACGTGAAGTGGAAAAATAAATCATAATTTGACTGCTTGCTGTGTCGGTAACATTTCTGCCAAAAATTGTCAAAATAGGTTGATGTACATCGAAGTTATAGCAAGCCAAAGCATTGTCGCTTTTTTGAGACACAGTGAACTGTTGTTGTTGTTGTTGTTGTTATGGCTGACGTTTTGTTTAATCTTTCTTCCTTTCCATGTGGTCATAATGTCAGATTTAACTGTAGCACTGTGCTGTATTTTGTACTTCTGTTACTTTTGTATTTAGTGGGTTAATCTTAAATGTTTTTTTCACTCGAAGTGTTGTTAAGGTTATATATTGTATATTTTAATGTTGTATACTTTGCTGCATGTTTGCTTTGAATTTCATTTGCTGATGTTCAGTAGGAGAGAAGATGCATTGAAGCCTGTGGGTTTCAAGCAGGTTTGGAGTAGAGATGGTTTATTGGTGCCTAAGCGTGGTAATGAAGCAACCTTGTTCCAGTCAAGCAGCCGAGATATTGATTCTAATCAGGTTGATCTTAATACATTCTATTTTTGCATTTGAACCATGTCTTTCTGCTTTTTACTGGATTTTCTTGTTTATTATGTTTTTCTTGTACTTAAAACAAACAATATTAAACTTTGATTTTGTTACATCAGTATATTATATTCAGAAGTCGGGCAGAATTGAGCATTTTGTTCATAACCGCTGCTTGCAAATTTTGTTATGCTGTTTTGTGATCTTGTGAAATGTGAACATTGTTTTATGAAGTCATAGTTTTCGTGCAGAGATTAACTTTAACAACAGCACTGTCTTGTGATGAAGTAAGCTTATAATGTTTTTGTATTGATAGGCTGTGATCACAAAACCAAGTCCATCAGCTTTGAAGCCTGAAACTGAGAGGCAGGACTTGGCTAAAGCTTTATTCAGTGGAATTGAAACCAGTTCATTGTCCACAAACGTTGTTCCCCAGGTTGTAGTTTGGTATTTTTGTGTTGATAATATTTAATCTTCACCTGGTTGTGTATTTGGACGATGTATGCAACATGAAGCCATGTGAATGCACAGTTGTTGAATTGCCGAAGCACAGACGTGATTAAGCCCTGTTTGTTGACTTCACTGAAGACAGTAGTATATTGGTATGTGGTCGTATGTGGTCATATAATCAGTATGACTGTTTTCTTGTTTGCTAGCAATCTGCCATTTATTGTGATGTGGATTTAACTGAACCCTGGGTACTGTCGGCTGAGAGCTGGCATTAATGTAGCATTAATGCCCCTTCTTTCAGGAGTGCATAGTAGAAAGAGAAAAGGCCATTGGGTGTTTTTCGTTGTTGGGGTCGATGCTTTGAGTTTCTAGCAGTGCTTTGACACAGTTAGTTGGGAAACATGAAGGGCACCTGGCACATAAAATCATGTGCTACTTATCCCTTAACGTTCTGTTGTAGAGCAAGTACAGGACGGGCACCAGCCAAACCGACTGCCGTTAAAACAATTTGCATAGAAAATCCTATTGTGAGAGGATTGCTGACAAAGTCTGACAGTTGATGACAAGCCTTCTCTGCACTCCTCGGGTGGTACTTTAAGAACAGTTATTCATAAGGATGACTCTTCTAAGTGGACCTAATAAAGTCGGTCTCAAATGTCTGTCTGTACGTAAGTCCGTCCGTCCACAAACAGTTTCTTTGGTTTAAATTAAATTTGGTGTGTAGGTAGAGGTCGATGAGTGATGCACGTCGGTATACAGTATGACCTGATCAAAGGTCAAGGTCAAGGCCATAAGCCCTTGAAAGTTTGAAATCCTTCCATTTTCAAAAGCTATCTCTTCCGCCATTTACAATGGTCGCTGGCAACTGACCACTGATTCTTAAGCTAGGGCACAATATCTCAATTTGTTCTGGCCGGATTTTTTATATTCATCCTAGTTTTTGTGTCACGTGACTTTAAACTTGGCAGAAACGTCAGTTGTGAAGAGTTGACCATCCATCCCGCACGGGACTAATTTTTTAAATTTTATTTTTTTATACACTGTACTTGTTGATTCAGGAACATTTTGTAATGTCTGGGAACATCAGAGTGACCAGAACTATTGCTGGTGATGTGAAGATGTTAGACAAGTCGATATCACGTTCAGCTGCTGATGCTGTCACTGTTACTGAACAACTCATGGAAATGTCACTGAATGATGATAGATCCTGTAGCATCGATAGAGTATTGAGTGAAAATTGCAGCAGTTCAGGCCTAACTGCAGATGATGGTGTGGCAGAAGCTACACCTGCTGTGACTGAGAGTGATATACGATGCAGGACGCTGGATGGGCTTGTGAGTGAATATTCTAATGACACTGTTTCAGATCACTTGCCATCACTAAATGTCAGTGACCAGTTGGCGTCTGCAGACGATGACTGTGATTCATTTTCAGTTGGCAACATCAGCAGCCAGCAGCTGTCTGTTGTCTCTGGCTTCAATTCATCATCAGTTCGTCGTGCTACTTTGTGTGATCCTGCATGCGAGTGTTGCCAAGACAATGATCGGTCATCTCAAGCATCCCATGAATGGTCCGAGTTGTTTCATTGTCAGGAATGCTCAATCAGATGCAGCAAACATTTTGCTCACGATAGTCTTCATGTCGTACTTCGTATTGTTCGCCATTTTGAAGTGGACTGCAGTGTGTTTTGTGATGCATCGCTGACCGTTGTAGAAGATGAAATTTACCTTACAAAGGTAATGTATCTGAGCCACGAGCAGCATTTCTCTGTGTTCTTGTTCTAATATTTTGAATAACGTTAGTGGCTAATGTTGATACAGTTGTTTTGTGGCTGTTTTCGTTGAAAGCATTGTAATTTATAGCTAATTTGTTGCATGGACATTTCAAGTACTCGTATAAATGTTGAACTTAAAATTTTTTAACATTTTGTTGTATAGGGTCACATGTGGCATTCATCAGTCAGTCCATCACAGTTTTCAGAATCATGCTGTGTGATTGCTTGGGAAGAACTTCTCTAAAATGACCTTTTTTGTCAAGTGGGACATAAAACCGTAGCTCAGTCATTCGATCAATCAGTTACTTTAGTTAAACCATCACCTGGTTACAAAAAGTTGCATACTATGAGCTAGAATAGTATGTAAAGTTGTCAGATAGTAACAGTTGCATCACTAATGCTGTCTAACATTGTGAGTTTTCTGTTGTCCATAAACATTGTTGCCCAGGTTGTAGTTTGGTATTTTTGTTTTAATAACATTTAGTCTTCACTGTGGCAGCACCTGTGGCTGCCTGCGTAATTGAACGATGTATGCAATGTGTTGAGTGTTATTCTTTGTTTGATTGTAGTTGATCGGCACGAATGGCAAAGGTGACAAGACAGTGTCACTTCAGTGCTTGGCTGATAATGCAGCTCTCAGTTCAGTCACTCTGCTGCTGTCTATTTCTCCTGTGAACACTGTGTCACTGTCTACAGTAGATTTCCCCGATGATGTCTTTCTCAGACTGTGTGTGGCACATGCTTCTGAGAAATCTGATGCTATTCGAGTTGCTGTCAGTGTTCTTGATTTTGTCCGGTTTGTACTTATTGTATGCTCTCTCATTAATGTGCACTGCACGCCCCATACGGGCTCCGGGGCAGTAATGCACTGTGACTGATTCATATTGGATTTGGCACTATATAAATTGTTTGTTTATGGGTTTTCTTAACTTCCTCCCTTTCTTCTTTCTTTACTTTTTTCTTTCCTTGTGCTTTCTTTCTTACTTATTTATTTACTTCCTGACTTATCTACCTACTCTTTCCAGAATAGACCCATTCCATTTCCAACGTGGAAGTCATAGTAGGAAACCAAACCTGGCTTTAGTTTTTGGAGTTCCTTTATGTTCATAGTATATTTTGTTATGGATGCATGTTTGCTTTTGTTGTGTTTGTCTAAGCCAAGAGATTGGTTGGGAAGAACGTCTCAGAAATGACCTATTTTGTGTCGGTTGGGATGTAAAACCTTAACTCGATCAATCAATCAATCGATCAGTGATTAATGTACACACAACTTTGTGCATGTTCATCATGTTGTCAGACAATTCTGATGTGATACTGATGCACCAAGATATAAAATCAGAATTTAAAGTCAATCATGGTTGCTGGCAATAATCTATGTCAGAGTCATTGGTTGGAACTTACAGTGATACTTTACTTCGGAAAAAATTTCTATTTCACTTATTATTCAGTTTTAGACATATAAATTTCAATTTCAGTTCTCATTTATTTAATAATTTTTATTTAACTTTCAGTTTTAGTTTTCAAATAGTTTTACTTATAATTTCATGTTATTTTAGCTCCAGGTTCAGTTAACAAATACTTAATATATTTGTGCCCAATTTTACTTCTTCTTAAACAACACTATATGTTTAACAAATCAGTTGCCATGTGCAGTGATAAACCTTGTTAAATGAAAAAAAACTGTTACTGAGATACCACAAAAAGTTTCGGATAAACTTGTTAGAAAATTTTACAATACCACGTTGCAGTCGTATGCATGTTAGCAGTAAACATTAAACAGTAAACCGAAGATGAAACGATAGCTTGTGTAACTAATTCTAACAGTATGCATGATGGCAATGGCATAATTTCCATTTCAATTCAGGTTTGACAGTTTCCATTATTATTTTGTTCTTGAAGAATAATTTCAGTATCTTTTTCGTTATACTTCACAGCTAACTGAAATTAGTAATGTTACGTACAGTTTCAGTTGGTGATAATGAATATATCACTGTCTGTATGATAGGTAAAACACTATGTTTGTGATATTTTGGCAATTTATGATATATGCATGACATTTTAATTTGTTGCTTTATTGGTGCGTAATGAAGAATGATGGTTTGTTATGTAGCCCTTATGAAATGGAAGTGGACAAATTTGCCAAGTTGTGGACTGCTTATGAATATGAGTGCAAAGCAACTGTTGCAGCTGGCAGAATGGAGATTTCTGTTGTTGTTGATAAAATTGGCAACAGGTGTCACATGACCTGTGTACAAGTGACAGGTATGTGTTGTGGTCTCTTAGACTTGACTGAACTGGTTGATCTGGCATGCAGTTGTTCTGTGCACAGATCTTCACACTTACAGCCATTTTCCAACCAGGAGGAATTTCCAGTCCCCATGAAATGCTGAAATTCCTCCTTGGGGAATTCCCCCTAGGTGGGAATTTCAGCATTTCATGAGGATTGGTACTGCAGATTGACAGTCTGAAGCTGTTTATTATAGATCTTTTACCAGGTTTATCCGAATTTATTCCAGTTGTTACCTATAGTCAGGCCAAAATGTCAGCACTTATGCCTGATTGCATACAGCACATGATTGAAATGATCTACGTGGAATACGTTAATCATGAATAATAATTATTTGGAATGCATCTTTGTGAGCCGACATTCTTGCATATGGTGAAAACGGTGCATAGAGCAAACAGGTTGAAAACGACTGTTCTGAGTTAACCTGAGTAGTATTTTACAGGCATGATGCCTTCCTGTCATCTAGCCATCAATGTCGAAGTGTTTCTCACTCATTCAGTCTGGTTCTTATCATTTCAATGTAATTGTTGAGACTACATTCAAAATCTTTTCGTTATTATTTTACTTTGATTTCTCTTCGGTGGTTTGACACTTTTGGTTGATATTTGACCCACCTAAATGCCAATTGTTCCCAAACATTCTGCCCTGTACGGGCTCCGAGGCTGTAATGTGTCCTAATTTATTTGTTGATTTTGGCACTACATAAGTTCTTCGTTTGCTTATTTAACTTCCCTACTTACTTTCTTCCTTACTTATTTACTTCCTTACTTATCTACTTCTTTCAAAATAGGCCCATTCCGTTTCCAGTTTGTAGGTTGTAGGAGGCGACCAAACCTGGCTTTAGTTTTCTTTTACCGCGAAACGCTATGCTAGCACGGTATATACTGTCATTGTGTTTCCATCTGTCCGTCCGTCACAAGTCGGGGTTCTACTAAGATGGCTGAACATAGGATCATGCAAACAATGCCATACGATCGCCGAGGGACTCTAGTTTACTGATGCCAAATATCTCAGCGAAATTCCACGGCGTTATCCCCAGTGGGGGCCCCAAATAGAGGTGGGTAGGTTCAGATCGGCGATTTTCGACCAATATCTAGCTGTATCTCAGAAACGGTGCAAGATAGAGACATAGTTACTATGGAATGCTAATAGGAACTCGTATCACTTTATCGAATGGCGCTATTTTCAGTGACTATAACTACGCCAAACCACCCTATTTTCCAAATTTTGTATCGCTTTTCGTATCTTTGTAATAAGCTTCAAATTTTGTAGGCAGGTTGATCGTAGCAAGTGCTAGCCCACGGATGACAAATCATCCCTGAAAGGGACGTGTTCAGGTCACGTGAACCATTAAAATGTTGTTGGGCACCAACCATATCTCTAGAATGGCTGAAGCTAGAATGATCAAATTTTGTACACCAGTAGGCTGTATCAAGTCCAAGCATACGGAGGACGAATCACCCTTAAAAGGGGCGTAATCCGGGTCACGTAACCCGTTTTAAATTTTTGAGCCCCAATGATATCTCTGGAATGGCTAAAGCGCTAGAGTCGTCAAATTTTGTATACAGGCAGTCTATATGATCATATCCTAGCCTAAGGATTACAGACCACCCCTAAAGGGACGTGGTCAGGGTCACGTGAGCCACTTTTTTATTTTAGACACACGTAATCATATCTCCGGAACGACTGAATTGACAGTCGTCAAATTTTGTACGTACCTGTGGAATCGGTGAAGCTGTGCACTTCAAATTTCGTGTGATTATTGATACATAGGAGTACTAGTGCACGCATTATATATCATCCCCAAAAAGGATGTGTAATGTGTCACGCGACCTCCTTAAATTTTTGGAAACAAGTGATAATATTTCGTTAAAGGCGCAAGATACATAGTTGCAAGGGAGCATTGACAGGAAATCGTATTCGTGGCCTATCGAATGGCACCAATGCCATTGCCCTTGAGTGACCTTGAAGATCACTTTTGCTGTTTGGAACCTTTCTAACTCCCATACCTCGTGAAACATAGCATAAATTTACTAACATAGCACGTCGCGCTGTTTCTTTACAGTAGTGGAGCTTCTGTTTGAGTTTATTATGTGTTGTTGTATATTTTGTTATATACGTATGTTTGCTTTTATTGCGTTAGATTTAGTTTTTCAGTACTTTGCCAAGAGATCGGCAGGGAAGAACGTCTCTGAAATGCTCTATTTTGTGTCGGATGGGATGTCAATCAACCCAAACATTTTCTTTTAGAACAGGTGGAGAAACAGAATCAAAAGGTATCTGGCTAACACGGGTTCACATGCAAAGTAGCCATTAAAACAGTATGTGTGTGTTAATGTGGACGTGTGTGTGTGTGTGTGTGTGTGATTTTATGTTGACACGTCAGACGTGTTACTAAACGAATTGCATATGTGCTTAAACATGTTCCACTTGTGGCGATTGGACATCATACCGAAGGTTTATACACACCTGCTACAGCTCGAACGTGGCACACTTGGTTGCAAAGCCTGCATCCAACGACCTCCGCAGACTAGCCCAGAAGTAGCCCAGCTTATTATGTCCTCTGAATTCACTGCAGTAATTCTACCCGGTCGCCTATCTCAGCACTTGCTGAGCTCCTGTTATTACTGATTTCGGAAATGGCATAAAGGGAGCAATGCCTTTTCTTCCAGAAGTCTGGTGATAGATGAAGAAAAGCTGAGACCAGATCACTGGTTGGAGAACTTGGAATCAGTCCTTTGTGTGTCCTTCAATCCTTTGACACTGTTGGTTGGTTGACAGGAAGGTCCATGAAAAACATGTGCCACTTATCCCAAAGTTTCTCTTCTGGGGCAAATGGAGGAAGTAAAGGGAAACCGTGCCATTTCCAGTTATATTCAAGTTTATGATAATTTTCTGTGTTTTGTATATTTGCTGTTAGTGAATATATACTGTCTGCTCATTGTAGAGAGTGAGGCATTGTTTTCATGCTACGTTCTTCATGCGCAACAAAATGTCATGTTACATTGCCGATGTGCTTCATCTGAGACTGACTCTAAACTATTTCTGTGGGCAAAATCTTCCTCAGAAACATTGCTCCACAAAATTGTTAGTAGTGTTGCCACTGACCTGAAAGAAGAGTAATCACTCTGGTCATAATACTTGTGTTTGTTGTGTCATAGGTTTGTAATGTCCTCATTTCTCAAGATTTCATTTCACCACCTGATAATCTAGTTTTTGTATTTATTGATGCAGTTTTGTTGAGCAGTGACTGCTCAACAAAAGTGTGAGTCAGGAATTTAAGAAGATACCATCTTTTAGACATTAAGCTAAGTTGTTTAGAATTTATTGTTTAGTCAGTCTATGAGAATTGGTCCTATTAACTTATACTGGCCCGCTTAATGGGCCAGTATTGTTTTTGCTCGCTGGCGTCTGTCGTCGTCTGTCGTCGTATGTAACGCTCCCGGCGGGCGTGCTGGGCGGCTGACACTCTACGGCGGGCCAGTCGTGTTACATCCCGTTAGGACGACACCTAGTTATATTTAAGGAATCATGTTGATAACTAGTGAAATTATCATAGGAAGCACTTGGATGCTTTATTTATCTTTTTAACGACTTATCTGCCTTCCATTTGTGCTTTATGTGCCAAAGATACATTTCCTGTCATTGGTGAGTTTGCTTGTGATTTGCTGCTGAAGATGAATTTGTTGATCTCGTGAGCTCTTTCTGTTGGTCAGTGCACGATGGCAACGGTGATATTGAGTGCTTAGGTATTGATTACCTTTGATGTTTTGTAATCAATGCACGTGTCAAAGAGAGTATGATAAGAAGCTAATGTATCACAGAGGAACCATGGAACGCGCTGTCAGTTGAAATCTTGTCTACTGCTGCACAGCTGTACAAAAATGACACTTTGAAAAGGGTTGCAGGAGATTAATGACGTTGAATTGAATGTTACTCAAGATCATCGGAATGGCCGCAGTTTAATAATCCATAATATACTACTTCATGTTAATGATCTATAGTAACAGCGTGCAGCGTCTCTATCTTGCACGTTACTGAGTTATTACCACATTTACAGTGCACATGATTGCCAGTGACCTTTTTGAATTTTTGAAAAGACAGTTGAAATTGCAAGTCACGTGTGCTTTCCGATTCTTATGTAAACATACCATAGTGAATACATGCTATATTTCCTGAGGTGGGGGAGTTAGCATGGTTTCAGACGGCAAAAGTGACGTTCAAGGTCATTGGTATTGGTGCCAGTTGATGAGCCACATACAATTTCTTATTGGGGCCTTAGAATTAAAATTTAAAATAGGTCACATGAACGACTCCTCTTATACTGCGCCCATTAGAGGAAAAGTTGGTGATCCAAAGGCTACCTGTTTACAAATTTATACAACTAGAGCTTCATCCGTCCCAGAGATATAGTTGCAGCACCCAAAGTTTAGAATGGTGAAATGCACACGTGACCCCGATGACCTTTTATCGATTATTTTTCATCCGTAGGCTGTGGAATGATATACCCTACCCGTGTGTAAAATATGAGTACTCTGGCTTCAGCCTTTCCAGAGGTGATTGAGCCCCGAAATGTAAATGGGTCACGTATCCTGACATCCGAATTTCAGAGTGGTTTGTCATGCATGCATGGCTACGACTTGCTACGATCAACCTACGTATCATATAGTTTCTCTTTCCACCGACTCGAAGTTATGAAAGGCGATACAAAATATACAAAATGGAGTGGTTTGGGGTAGTTAAGGGTCACTCGAGGTCAGTGGAAATGGCACCATTCGACAGCGTGTAGGAAATAGGAATCCCTATTAGCCTTTCATATATTATTACTACATAGCCTATATAT
>Ga0209363_1000344_pt1 | contig 17328 bp, 12 predicted proteins | sample WorMetexBAHAMAS3_FD_187385 | JGI IMG/M metagenome (GOLD analysis project Ga0209363, IMG submission 187385) | Marine gutless worms symbiont microbial communities from Max Planck institute for Marine Microbiology, Germany - Inanidrilus exumae... | ecosystem: Host-associated > Annelida > Digestive... | reverse complement strand
ATATAATTTTACGCAAGAAATGAGACTTTACATGACAAAACTGCAAGCATTGGTGCTTAAGCGAAACCTACGAAGAATATAAGTTATGATTTTTGCCAGTAACAGTATCAAGTTTGACTGTTATTGTTCATCAAACTTTAACTTCGTTTTTCTCTAAATCACTCTGAAAGCATATAGGTACTTTTGGAAATTAAGCGACGATATAGTCTACGCATCGCCCACAGCAACTGAAATAAAAACCATACAAAACAGAGATAAAAATTCAGATTTTCACCAAAATGGTGCCGAGAACTATTTCTGGTTGCAGTTTTCACTTCACATTAGTGTTGCTCGTGTCCATCTTGGTCACAGATGCCATAAATATTAGAAGTGCCTAAGGGACACTTTTTAAACTATTTGGGTCTGTTTAAAAATTTATAAAATACCTTTAAACGTTATATCAACCACTTGCAATTTTTTTTTATATTTTGCGGCCGTTGTGATCCTCCACCATTGTGTAGAAACTGAATAACTGTCACTATCTGGCAGTAGCTGTGCAGCTCACTTTCCCATAAAAAAATCCAAAATTTTGCCAAAAATGACGATTTCTCAAGTTACGCAAATTTCCGCATGACAAAAACATCTAGTGGATGTATAAGGGTCCCCCTATAATCGTGCAAAAGGATAGTCTCGGCCATTGAAAAGTGAGGTTTTGACTTTTGACTTTTTGAGGGCCAAGAAATTAAAAATCCCAAAGTCCACAATCCACATATCACACAGACTTACTGGATATTCAACTTCTCTGCAATAAACAACTATCATCAAACAAATTCTCACACAGACATTAACAGTTAACCACAGAAAGCACAATAACACTGATTTCCATCTGTACAAAGACCGCCTAATAGACGAAAGCTTAGTCATTGTGCAGCCATCACTGAAAAATCATGCTTACAGATCTTCCATATTAAGTCATGTTTTAGCCCATGTTCATTATTTTTCTGTTATGATTCCATGCGGTAGGTCAAGATGGCTACACAGTAGCTTTAGACAGCATGTTAGTATATTGCACGTCTTATTGTATCTTATCATATTCAACTACTGAGCCTTCAGACAACTGACCCTATGGACAAGCAGCTTACCAGTTGATGGAAGAAGCTCCTCTATGCAGAGGCAATAGTGACGGATGATAGCAGATTGACTGATGACGGGGCTCGGTGATTACCTCCATGGGTATAAACTGCGTACAATATGGCAGCACATTCAGCTCGGCCCCCACAGACTTGTACTGGCTCAGCACCTCATCCAGTACGACTCCCTGGCGTCGCCAACGTGCAAACTTGAAGACGCTCACACTGTCTGCTGCAGCCGCTTGCGCTACAGTCAGCAGAAACATCGAAGATGAGCATTACAAAGACATCTGGCAAAATGGGCATGACAGGTGATGAGAAAAATGAACAAGTGTAATATCCAAAGTAATTCGGCAAAAGGCCACATTGCTGTCTTGTCACCCCTCGCGGCTCCAAATGGATTCGTCTAATCTTGACTCTCCATCTAAGACATGGTTCCTTGTACCAACACGAGTGAGCCCCCCAAATGGCATCTCGATCGGTTCAGATGTTTTTGCACAGATCACCCATATGCCCAACACACAGACAGACACACAGACCATACTACATGCGACATCTGTAGCAATAGGTGGCATCTTAGACACTGCAAGCACGAGATGGGCCAAATTTGTCTTTTTGGAGGAATACTGTCCCAATCTAACACAATATAATGTAAAACGATATTTTTCCAGTGGCCCAGCATCACCTCTGTTTTCACAGTCGTTTTCCAAGTGAACCTCTGTTATTCAGTTCCGATACGATACGACACGATACGGTAGATTAACGTGCATACAAAAGCGGATGAGATGGAGAGCTTAATCTAGCGCATGGTCCAGAAACGAAAAAATAAGGAAAAAATAAAATCACTTGCTTTTCTTTCTCCACTTGTTACAGCAGAAGACAACCTTCCTGAGAAGTGGCACCTGTTTTTATGCAACAGATGCCCTTCACATAACCCAATCAACAGAAAATTATCCACTGGTTAGTGGTCTCACCCTTTCTGCATCCACCACTGGACTGATGAAACAGGCGCTGCTTCCTTTATGCGATTTGGTACTCTCCCACTAGTACCTCTCCCAGTACCCTGCTCCATAAAGTGGTTTGTATGTGTGTGTCTGTGCACGTAAATGGACAGAAGCAGAAAAATAATCTACGTACCAAGTGGATCAGGTCGGCCATTAACATCAGGAACAGTGAATACCCCGACGATGTCGTGTTTCTGACGCAGAAGTCGGTACACTTCCACTGCAAACTGGCTCTGGCCAATCAGAGCAATTCTCATTCGCCCATTAACTACCTGTCAGTCAGAATAACATACCTACAATACTACCACATACATGCAGCACAGGAACAAATCGTGTAAATTTGAAGGACGAGGTGATACTCCTGCACCATATCTGTTATGTACAATTTTGAAAACTCCGATAATGTCGCCTCGTAAACGTCTATATTTCAGAGTACGGAGTTCAGTACGTTCTAAGATAATTGGTGACCAAGGGGACCGTTAAAAATGAAAGTAACATCGACAGAACATAAGGTCTTCGGCATGCGATATCGGACAGTTAATTATAATGTGTATACACATTGTATCCATTAATTCGCAAATTCAGTACTAACTGTCAAAAGCAAAGTCACATATAACACTAACGTTGGAATTCGTTAGAGCCATGCTGATGACGTTGACGGTTGCTACGATCGAAGCCTGTAACTCGACTTACTACTCTCGACTAAATACGCAAACACGTTGAAAGATCGCAGTTTTTATCGCGAACAAACAAGCAACCGGCTCAAACTGGTTCCGCTGTGCGTTACTGAAATAACTCGTCTATTGGACGTATTACAGACCAAAGTAGGCCCATGTATAAACTTCGGGACGGAATAACAACACCTTTGTTTGTTTACATTCGAGGCCTACAAACGAACAACAACGTGACGTCACGGCCTATAGCCTGGGAAGGTCACGCCAGGCCAGCTGTGGCCAGGTCGTCAGGTCTTCTCAGGTCAAAGACATTATTTCGTCTCCGGTGTGCAGTCTAGAGGTGCACGGTACATCGAATTTAAACAAATACCACGGTAATTACATGTTACATGCATCGTCATCGCTACAATATAGCTCAACCTTGCTCAATGCTGCTAAACAACATGCATTTTTTCCAGCGCTTATTAGGCCTACGTACAGCGGAGGGACATCCATGAATTGGGTCAAATGTTCAATCATCGCGATTGATTATTCTTAAAATACAAGTTTACGTAATGATACCGAGTCCATTTAACGTCTGTTTTCTCCTGCCTTCAAACTGAAGTTAACTAGAACGTAGCCTATGGTAGTGCTTACTTACGTGTGACACATGAAAGGCGCGAATAGCAGACAAACTGAACATCGCAAGTCAAAGTTAAAGACTATACCACTGGATAGATTGTACATATTAACTGTAGCCATTTTAGCGACATCAATGACGTGTAAAGCACAGCACCGTCAGATGATAATCCGAATCCGTGAAACAAGTTTGTGCAGTCCCCGTAAAGACACGCGCGATGATAAGTGTAGGCCTGCCTATCACAATTACCTGTTGTAAAACAGTTCTTCGATTTGTCGCATAGATGGAGTTTTAAAGGATATTAACTGTATAAGCCTAACACAATTTTTAACGGATTTAAGTCTGCAGCAAGGTGGAACCCGGGAGCCCCTGATTCCGTTGTTTTAGAAACGGCTTGACAACCCAGTCATAAAAGGTATTCAGTATACTTCGATACAGTATAGCCACCAGTCGTAAGATATCTCCCTGCACCCGCTCCCTCCTCCCTTTCCCTTTTCCCCATTTCCTGCCCACTGCCTTATCTCACACATACACTTTTCTTTGGCCCCTTTATCCATCCGCCATCGTCCCACCTCCTCTTCATTCCCCGACCCATAACTTTTCTCTGCCTTGCATATTCCCTCTTTCTTCCTCACTCTCGCCGTCAGCTGTCGCATGTTTATCAACAGTTTTCAGTTGGCACACTCACCTATCTTAAGTTCTTAAGTTGCTGTCTATGAACAGTATTTCTCCCGATATGTGATTTAAAGAATTATAAGTACACTTTTTTGTTGACAGTGGGTGATCCAGGTGATATCTATCTATAGCAGTGAATGGCGATAGACCGTTTGGCACATTGTAAAAGCCAAATTGATGGCAACACTCTCCACGATAATTTTGATCATATTTCGCATTTTTGCGCATAGATTAACTTAGCTAAACTCGTTTGGCGTATTGTCCCGTGCTTTGTACAATACACGCTATATGTTTAACCAGCTGCACTCTCAGGAACTCTGTGTTAGTCTGAAACGATTAATGTTTACTTGTCCAAGGTACGACTACAGTGCTGTTTGCGATACGTCGCCACAGTGTACGGTGATCGGCCTTCATCCATGTCGGCCTAAAGTAGCGTTCACACCGGATTCGGGCAGCGCCGCACGATGCCGTGCGGCATGTTGTCGTCTTTACCGCAACATGACGCAGAAAGTAGCTAGTAATAATTAGTTTTGAAAAGTTATTTTTTACAGTTAGCAATGGTCAATCACTATAGCATACATAGTAAACAAGAATAGCTGTGCATTAGAAGCAATTCGAGTCACACGTGTTGTTATCGACAGCTATTTTCTTGCATTATTTAGCATAGTCTAGCAAACGCAATACAACGGATGGCGCCGCGCAGATGCGGATCCAGTGTAAACACGGCTTAAACTTTTAACATTTTCTCAGCGATAGCATCTACAGGCCAGAAGCGCAGCTGTATCATATGTCAACGGCGCGCTGCCCAGTATAATTAGGCCTCATCATCGCACGCAGTACATAAGATGCGGCCTATTGCTACAGATGTCGCACGTAGCGTGGTCTGTGTGTCTGTGTGTTGGTCACACAGGTGTACTGTGCAAAACGGCTGAACCCATTGAAATGCTGTTTGCGATGCTGACTCATGTGGACCAAGGAACCATATGGGGGTCAAGATCGGACGAATCCATTTGCAGCCTCGAGGGCTAACAAGTCGGTGATGCGGCCTTTTGTCAAATTACTTTGGGGACAGTTGTTTCTAAGTTATCCCAACCGCATTTTTAGTTATGACGTTCGACCATAATCCGCGGGATTCTCGGCGCGCGAAATGGAGCGTTCGGTGTTATCTGCAGCGTGGAACTCAATGCGTGTGCTCTGTGACGTGTCGTGGGCTCGTGATGTTGAATAGGTCTGGCTCCTGGCGAGAGCGCAGCATGTCTTTTCGTGGATACCTCGAGTACCGGTAGTCACTCGCAGGTCGTCCGGCTCTTCAGCACTGCAGTAGGCCCCTACAGGGCCAGATTCTGAGATTCCCACGATGGATCGTGATCTTTGCCGGGCGATGGGTTAGCGGACGCAAGAGGAACGACGGCTTGTATTGCCTTTATTGCGTTCGTAGCTAATGAAGAGCGGTTCGTAGATGGATGACTAGGTTAGCGGGGCTCTTGCTCTTAGCGGGAACAATGTAAACCCATCTTTCCAGTTCCTCCAGAGGCCACTAGTGTCCTTGAGCGATAGTTACCTAGAGCAGCGCTAGCTGTGGTATTGGTAATTAATACCACTGGACTTCTTCTTTTATTGCTATATATGAGGTTCACGTTCGTCCGACGTAGGTAACGGAACCTCATCAAAAAACTGGAATCCGATGTTATCGAAAGTAGTATGACGAAAAAGCCCGGATGATATGTGCACATTATTCAAATCAACTTAATTGCAATGCCGAAAGTAACCGTGAGTGGCATAAGAACTTACAAGATATCAACATTAAATTTAGACCACAGCTGTATAATTACTGCATATTGATAGATACTGTGGTGACCAATCCATTATGGGTCTGTCTTGCATTGTTTCCGAAATATTATACATATTTAGCGACTGCGCGTGATTTGAACTTATACGTCGAGACATGAATTAGGCCTATAGTGTTCCATCGCGCCTATGTCGCTCGGTCACACCTCGCGCCTACGGCTCACGATTCTATGAAATGCATTTATAAAATAACAGACGAAATGAAAAATATCAACTTATCTGATTAAACCGGAAGTAGTTATAGATCTTGACAAAAAGTGCCAGTGCAAAAATTCCACCGACTCCAGCTAGGCTTATAATGTGTCCAGGTCATGGAACAACTTTCTGCCATGACGACATCGAACCACATTAATTTTGTGGAGGCTGAAAAACTGCAGTGAGGTCAGAACCGGAAGTACATGCAAGGTAGACCAAAGCCGAAGCCATTGAAGTGGAGGTCGTTTTGTACAATTGGTATTATGTTATTTGATCATAGAACTTCTATGATCAAATGACAGTGGTACGTGTGACGGTCTTGCCATGTCGACTTGATGATACGTCGCCAGAGTCTACGGTGATCGGCCTTCATCCATGTTGAGTGGATCCCGATTCCCGATGTTAGCATAATAAAAAGTAGGCCTAGATGAACTCAACGACGTCTGCCTAGTCCCTATAGCCATCCCTCACTTTAACCACCGCGGCACCGCGCTGATTGCAACTTCGCACCCCTACGTATAGCCCTTACCGGGGGCGAAGTAAAATGCATTTGCTGTGTCTGTCTGACCGAATATATGGGGCGACACAAAACCGTGCACATTTCTGGCTATGCTTATATAGATTGTCATGCAGTTGGATAGACACGTATAGCAGCTCCTTGGAACGGAACCTCACGCTGATGTTTATATAGTAAGCAAGTAAGTAAGTAAGTTTATTGAAACAGACTGGCAGCTTTGCAGCTGAATATATAAATACATAATACAATGATAAAAGCAACAATATACACAATACACTACATAGATCAAGACAACGATAAAAGAATACGAACTCAAATAAAGACTGTGACTATAATATAAAAAATAAAAATGAAAATGCAAAAATAAAAATGCATGGAACATAGTGCTGTGAATAGGCCTAATAGTAAAACTGACTAGCAACAGGCCGAGAAAATAATAGAGCAACTAGATTTACTGAATGGTTAAGAGCATATTGAATGAACAGTAGCGGTACGACGTGGGTACGGGTATGGACTTTTGGGAATGCGGGGTCCACTCCATATACATGGAGTGAACCCCGCATTAGTTGAAGTGTTCAACTGTAACTGATACTCAGAGTTCAGCGGTTAATCAGATGACGAGGCTTAATACTAGGCGCACCCGCATACGGCTACCAGTTCTGACAGCTGGCAATAATATCGAATACAGTAATTGTTCATGTAATTAATTGCTGTATTTTGTGATTGCGGCATGACATCCGGTGTGATTAACGAACCTTATTTACTTTATTAGGCCTAATTAACAACTTAACTAGGCCTATTTAGGCCTAACTCTGTTGCGCATTTCTCAAATTCCTTGGCGGCCCAATATATAGACGGAGCTAATATAGAGAGAGCGCGGTTTACAAATTACAGTTAATTAATTTTGGTCATTTTAGCGTATGCTGTTTTCCGCTAATAAGAGCCACTATTCAGGGCCAAGCGATGGTAAGTCAGTGAGCGTCTTTGTCCGAGTTGGCGTTGCTGACAAAAAAGGTAAGTGCGTGGTTGGAAAGTCAGACTCACCGCAACCCAGCGGTTGGCTTACCGCGTGCAGTTGCTCGATAAGTTGGATGTCGGTGACGAATTTAATGACATTTCACGCGGAAATTGACGTATAAACGCGTTTAATTGAGGCGTATACCGTCATCTCAGCGGTTCGTTTGTTAACTGTGATTATAATGGGCAATTGATCGATGTAGATGTTGGTTTCGGCTCATGGCATGAATACAGTGCCCGAGTTCGAAAGTAATGGCGGAAATTAAGGGCTTTGTTTACAGCGGAAGATTATCGCATTTTTCACACAGCACAGTCCGTTTTGTGTATGCGCCATACATTTCTTCACCAGTATGCAATACAGAAATTTATTGCATAAATTCTGCGTTAGTGGATCAGCTGTATATGTAAAGCTTCGAAAATTACTGGGCATTTTCCCAAGGCTTTATATTTATGACTAAATTGTTATTCACAGAAGTAGCTGTCAAGTTGTAGTGAATAGACTTGGTTTGCACAGTGTTACACAGATGCATATGTGACTATGATCATTGTACTCCTGTTGCACAGTTATGGGTAAAATAGGGGGTCAGCGGGAATGTGGGTGTAGCATTGGGTAAAATGCGGGGCAAACGTGCTTGGGTAATCTGCATTTTACCCACCTGTAACGTGCAATTGACATACATGAGACGAAGAGAAGCACGCTGTTATCGTCTTTGATGTTGGGCGACACTTTCTTGAAGACATCTACACGATTACTGGTGTCTGGTACCAGTTGGTCCCCTGTGTCTTATCATAAAAACAAGAAGCTCAGCTGTTGCCAAGAGACCCGCACAATGCTCTGTATCAGTTGAAATGTTGGCCTACTGTTGTACTTATCGGTCATGCTATTTAACGCCATCAACGCCTGCAACACCATCAACACCCGCAAGTCACATCGAAGGAGCTGCTGACGGCGGCAGTGTCACTTAGTACACTGCAGGCGTTGTTTCGAGCTCCAATGACCACAAAGACCATGTGCACACGAGCAGAGTTTGCTGGCCGGGGCAAGGGGTGGACATGCCGGCGTAGAATCAGCAGCATTGACAGCTGCGTTGATCACTACGAGCAGGTGTGCAACTTTACAGGACCGTAACAACACACCAGAGCAACCAGACCAAGACCAAGGCTAAGATTACAAGAGCCAGATCAAGACCAAAACCGGAGCGGTGTTGAACAACTCCCTAGCGAGTGCATGCTCCTTTCGTGTGGTTTGTGGGCGTTGCAGGCGTTGATGGCGTTAAATAGCATGACCCATACAAATAACACACACAGATCACATGTCAGCCTGAGGGGCACTTTCAGCAATAGCCATGTTTAATTCCACTGCTTGCATAGTTTTGTACATGCATTATTGCAGTAGGCTTAACTATCACAGTGAGCATGCCATGCAGTGCATGTCATCAACAGATGCCCATACAACCAACCTTGTTGATATAAACTGAACCATAACTGTTTATCAACAAACTATGACTACCTCCAAAGTTGTTGTTTACACTGCATATTCATCTGGCAATTTTAACACTGACAAAGAGCATACTAACTTGTGAACATGTTCACAAGTGTTATGCATCATGTGTAGTTGTCTATTGTTTGGTGGTGCAGATGGCAGGATTGCACTAGCGGCCCCTGGCTAGTATGTTTAGAGACTGTCATGTCGTTGCACTTATATCGAACTCGAGATGTATCAAACATATATTGTTGGTCCCTTAGACTTTGATGTGGCAAAGTTCAATTGTACATTATCCAAGCACTGAAATTTACAGAAATAGACTGAAATGAAATATTGTAAAATATGTACCTTCTGCAGTTTTAGGCCCACATTTTACCCACTGTCCCACACTTTTAGCCCCACACTTTTGTCTCACATTTACCCATTGCAACACCCACATTCCTGCATTCCCACACATCTGCATTTTATCAGTGACCATTGCACAGTATTGTATGTTGATTTGTGTGTACAGGAATTGCATAGTTGTGGAAAACCCAGTGAGACTGGTCAGCATAGATTGCTATATCAAGATTTCACAAATACTAATCAAAATTTCATAAGAGTAAGTACATTTCCTGGATATCTGTAATACTTCTGTGTGATAGCTGAACACTGTTTTTTGATTTGCAATGACAGTTTGCCTGATAGCTTTGTTATTTCATTTGACTTTTGTAGTGATACACAATAGCTTCCAGATGAAGGAAACATTTGCTAAGATATCAAATATACATAGGTTTCATTTTCTGTATTTTTGCATATGTATAAGACATTGCAGTTCTAGACATTGTTTTTTTTCAGATTTATCCATTTGATTGTGGTTAACCTCTCATTCTGACAAACATTTTCGTACACCAGTGCAGTCAAATAGAAGCTGGGCCTAAAATAGAAGCCAGGTCTCAAATACAAACCGGGTCGGAATACTTGTGTGTAGGGTCTGTATCCATTAGGGGTTATCACTGTTTGGCCAGATACCTGGTTTGAGTATGAATTTGAACAGTAGCAAGCATAGTGTGTGGCATAAACTGATACAAACAATTTAAACTAGATTAGATGTTTAGCATAAGTGACTAATTTCTAAATGATTGTGCACTGTCCGTTAAGCGACATGTTGCTGTCACTGTAATGTGGATGTACTAAACTACTAATAGATGCCCCGGGGGCTTCTCTGTTTGGATTCATGGTATTTGGTCAAGTTGCCAGATATTTGGTGGTGTTCTTGCCGAGGCTGTCGTTTCTTTTTTGACCACAGTAAAGGGGTTCTTCTGTTCCTGTGAAGATCTCAGCATCGACCTCCATCCACATCTTTTGTTTGTGCTAGGTTGCTGAGTCTTAGAGCCTGTGTGGGCCGAGTCAGCAGCCATCCCAGTTACCGTTGTACCAGATGCTATGTTAATGTTGTATGTTTGGTCACTGTGTGTACACTACAGTGAGTCGAGGACCAATTCCCAACGGGCCGATGCACCCACGGCCACTGATTGCCCTGCTTGATGGCCGCGATTGTTCAGTCGAAATGCCGATATTGAAAGATGTCGCAACTGTGGCATTCTGCGATGCACAGTCAACACAAGAAATACACGAGAAGGTATGAGAAGGCTATGCAAATTGAGAAGATATAGAATGTAGTGTAGGAACTTATTTTCACCTTTTTTCCATCTCCAGCATCCAGACTATCTGCATGTATGTGTATGTGTTTTTGCTAAGGTGTTGAACGAAGCTATTGGAGCTCTACTGTATCATCACATTTCTTTGTCTCGTGAAGATCTCAAAAAGTTCAAAGCTTTGCGAGTGATTGTACGTCTTGGTACTGGCATTGATAACGTTGACATCAAAGCTGCAGGCGAAAATGGTATTCTTAGCTATTATTATAGATGTTAAAAACTAACAATTTTTTGAAGTTAATAACATAATACATCAAATATAGCAAAAGTCACAAAAGTAAATATTGTGAAGTGTGATGAAATTTATGGGTATACAGGACAAATTTATTTGTTACACAACATGGAAGGACATGTTTAAAATTTAGTGAATTTCAGCAGCACATTGCAGAGCACTGTTAATTAATATCAATCTTTCAAAGTTTGTCCTATACAGCAAACCTGTTTCTTTGTTTCTTATTACGATTGCATACTTATGTTGTGTTATACTTTATTGATTAGCAGCATTGACTGACAAGTTATACTCACTGCATATGAATGCAGATCTCCCACTTACTGTGTATTTATGGCCAGGGAGTGGTGATTCTGCCCTTGTCTTGTGAGCTGAGTCTCATTACTGTATTGAGTTAAAGAAACATAAGTGATATTTTATGTAGTTTATCGTGAAAAATGTCCTGAAATTGGAAGACTTTCACATTCTGAGAATAAAAGAAATACTAACTACAGTGAGAGTAGTGTGCATGGTATGGCTGTTGCAGGTATTGCTGTGTGCAATGTGCCTGGCTACGGTGTTGAGGAAGTGGCCGACTCCACAATGTGTCTAATACTAAACCTGTACCGTCGGACGTACTGGCTGGCGAACATGGTGCGTGATGGTAAGAAGGTGACTGGGCCGGAGGCACTGCGCGATGCTGCTACAGGCTCCGCACGGATACGCGGTGACACACTTGGCATTGTCGGCCTTGGTAAGTCAGTCATCGGGAACGATGAATTTTACTGCTGTTTGCACAATGCAGTTGTACGATACCTGTACGAGAAAATGGCAATTACAAATGTGTTGTCACACACCGTCTTGATGGCTGTTCTTCATGTGAATATAGGCTAGTCAGTTGTCCATTCTTTTCTTTTCCTGTGCCTGTTGCAAAAGAACCTTTGGGAATAATCGGTAGTGTTGTTATGACCAGCGAACTTTTCAGCGCCATCACGGTGGTCGGCTACCACCAAACAACGCCATTGCATGTTTTACGAGGTTCTCGGCGGTTTTTCTGGGCACTCGCAAATGACAGAACTGCCGGGACATCAGGGACAGTCTAGGCACTGTACTTAGTGAGACTATCGCATGACGGTCTCACTTAGTGCACCTGCTACCGTCACGTACAGTGAGCAATTAGCACATTCTAGGACAGCAGGAACAATCTCGAAGCCACGACATTCACCAGTTTCCGATTAACAACCCTAGCCTCGACACCGACCAATATTCGCCACCGGCACCGCAATGGCATGTCAAAACATCGCCACCGACCGAGTTGCAGATTCCTGCCACCGTAACCACACTAATAATTGACACACGTTTTTACTGGTCTGATGTACTTCCTGTCACCCATCAAGAATGTCGAGGCACTGACTGACCCACATCCACTGGCTTCATCTTCTCTTTATCCATGAGCTTGACCGCTGGCAAAGAGATGTCACATACTCTTTTAAGCTGGTTCTGCGTGGTGGTCGTGTAACAAATTGTAGAAATCGACAGACAGCAGAAGTCTGTGCTACGAACGTGACAGTTTTGTGTTTTGCCATACTAATTTTGTTGTTGTATGCTGTGTGCACTGTTATGTAAGGCAGTGCACACATAAATGTTGGTTACTGTGCAGTCTGATTGTGTCATGCTTCTCTTAAACGATGATGTCTTGTAGGACACAGTGGAGTGATAATGTCAGTTCTGTAATATAAATATCACTGATCACTATCATGGTGAATCAGTGATCACTAGCATGGTGACTGGTAATCGACTTTGTGATCAAGGAGACAGGTTTTTAATTTCCCTTGGTGCCTGCAGTCTCTGCTGCACCTTTTGGCACAGCATAAGGCTATTTTGGTGCTTTTCAGACGTGTGCGTGAGAGGATACAACAAGTGTCCCACATTGTCAATGATTGTCTGCAGACCAGCTGCTATGGTGGCCTGCATCATCTACATTTGGCCATTGATGAAAATGCGAGGATTTTAAGTGCGTTTGAAAACCGACTGAGAGTCGGCTTTGTCTAACACAATTGATGCGTACTGACATCACGTGGCACATGACATCCATGAAAATAGCATCTGTAAATGTCGTGTGTTTGCCTGTTGCAGGCCGAGTGGGTACAGCAGTTGCTCTCCGGGCCAAAGTGTTTGGCTTCAACGTGATCTTCTATGATCCCTATCTGCCCGATGGGACAGAAAAATCTCTCGGTAAGTGTACAGTTTTCAGTATATTTCTAAAATTGCTGATAGCACTTGGTGGTCATTATTGACCACTAAATAATTTATTTAAATCCGCCTGTAATACTACACACATTACATTTGGTGTGGTCCAAGCTCCTGAACAGGAAATGCCCCGTGTTTTTAGACCGCATTGTAGCAACAGCTAGATGTGGCCTGTTGCTGCACACAGAGTGGCATGTTCTGTCTATCTGTTTTTCTGTTTGTGAGCCCTGCAAAAATGACCTGGTCAAAATGCCATCTGGGGTGGGGGCTGACTCGAGGGGCCCAAAGAACCATGTATTGCGTGGGGTCCAGATACCCAAGGAGATGGGGCAACTTTTGCGGTTGTCCGACCCATCGTTCTGCTAATGTTGCATTGAATAATTCATTTAGGAAGGTGTTCAATTCTTTTTGGAGAGAGAGTGTAAAGCCGTTACTGATGTATTGCTGGTGCTTACCAGTTTCTGTTTTAATACACCAACGTCGTTTGTTGTTTTGGAAAAAATGTGCATCTTCAGATAACTCCGTTTTAAGAACACTTGCATTGTGCTGTCGTGATGCTGTAGGTGCTGTGTGTGATTTGTATAAATTGAGTACACTTGACCTTGTCGTATTGCCAGTGTATATTGTGAAACAGCTTATCTGGAACTGCTTTCAGAGGACGGTCCATACCTAGGCAAGGGCATTTTTTACGCTGTGTGTGTGTGTTTGTCTTTCGTTTTTTGAGTGATTGTGTATTTGATGTGTGTTTTATTTTTTACTCTGCCTTGAGCGTATAATGAAGATGATGATGATGATGATTGTAAAGCATTGTGGGTTACCATTATGGTGTATACAACAAAAATCTATAACGGCATCAGCGTGACTGTTGCAGCCAACTGCATTGCTCCCAACTGGTCAGTGTCACCAAAAATTTTTTCTCCCGTGAAAAATCCACCCTTCCAGCAATGCAGCCTGTCGTCATATTACTTCTGACCACTTGTTGAAATAAGTTACCAATGTGTGATAATTGAAGTGTACTTTGAGACGCCTGCATTGTCATTATATTATGCCATTGGGCAACTTCTAGCACAAATGAGTGTTGCCGGTGATGGTTTTGTGACTAGGCATAACTCGTGTGTACACACTGCAAGATCTTCTGTTCCAGAGTGACTGCGTGACATTGCACTGTTCACTTAATGAGCACAACCATCATCTCATCAATGACTTTACAATGAAACAGATGAGACCAGGTCAGTTGCTGCACGTCCTCATCACACAGTCTCTATCATCATGGTTGCCATTTCCCCTGTGATTTGTTTTGGTACTGCCGGCTGTAATAGTCGTCATTTGGCCTTTTCCACCATGCCTTTGCTGTTCTTTGGACTTAATTATTCACAATAACTAGGGTAGTAAACTGAATGTCAGTTAATCGATATTTGTCTGGTCGAATCTCTGGCACTACTGGAAATCCCGGATGTCCTAGAAATGTACTGGAATTTTGTTTTCATTATTAGTTAGACATCTTGGTCCCAGTTATCAATTGGCGGAAGAAAATTGATGGGTAACTAACTAACCCCAGTTGAAGTGGAGATGATGATATTGCTTGTTTCACAAGGACTGTCAGTAACAGAAATTCAGAAAAAAATATCTAACTTTTTTATAGTAATCCTGCCGGCCTAATACCACCTAACAAATGGGGTGTAGCAAGGAATTTTTGTCTAAGGGATCCAAAACATACAACGCATTTTTGTTCATGAGTGAAGTACGGAGGTATGGCTGGAGGTCCAGACCTTGGGACCTCCTGGCCAGCTGTACCCCTGCAGACAAACGTAGAAGCATAGGTTCTGGTTATTGCTGATGGACTGATATTGAATGATGATGGTGCGTAGGTGCATTCCTGGTGAACACGGCTCGTGGAGGTCTGGTGGATGAACAGGCATTGGCTGTTGCTCTGAAAGACGGTCGTATCAGAGCAGCTGCATTGGACGTGCATGAGAGTGAACCTTTCAGCATCACAGCCAGTTAGTCACTACCACTTACGAGAATAACAAAACCATTCACTTGCATGTGGCCATTTAGTTTTCAGTTTTTGACATCGGTAGTTGCATTGAACTGCCTCTTTCCAATTTCACTAATTTTTCATATTTAGTTATTTATGTTATTATGGTCAACCGCTTTAATTATAGTGACTGCTGGAGATTGCTATAATGTGCAACAGTTGTCTTCTTTTCTCGTAAAGTGTAATATGCAGTGTCTTGTCAGCCGACTTTGACCAAAGTTTTGCACATATCATGGATTTATCCAGTATCCTTATGTTGTATTATTATCATTATCTTGTATGCCAATTTTCTTAGATATCCGTGTAATAAATGCAACAAAAAGGGTTCATAGTAAGGATTTGCTGGCAACTCTGCTGTGGCATGCGTGGTAGCTTCTTTGCCGCTGTGCACACATGTTGCACTGAGCCAGCTAGTTAGCTGCTTAATGCAGCGTACTGTCTCACGGTAATGATCATGCTGAAAGTCTGCTGGGGTCACACTTGTCAGGAGCACCCAGTATTGGCTCTTGTTTTCTTTACTTGATCTCGAAAAGAACCATAGGGGAAAGTGGAATAGATTTTATGGGCCAGATTTGCTTCCTGGCACCCAATTAACGTGTCAAAGCACTCATCCCTGTCAGTAGCCTGCCTTATTTTTTCTTCATCCAGAACTGAATCCCCGAGGGAATGGGCATTGGTCCCTTTGTGCCAGCTCTTCAATGCTGGTATTCTTCACACTGTTGAACTGAATAAAATAAATGATGAGTGTGGGATCAGTTTTGAGGTTTGGCGACACTTTCCTTGGTTGGTTGCTGTCATTATTTTCCTCTCTGTTTTGGAGAATGGTACACAGATGGTGTTGGTTACCATAAAGCAGAACTCTAGTATTTTCAGCCTAATCCAGGTGTGCTAGTGGCTGTCAGCAAGGCTGTGCATGGTGGCTTAGCAGTAGGGCATTGGTCAACTCAGCCTTGCATCCCTCCGGGGTTGCTAAATCGAGTACCTGCTTCGGCTGGGGGTAAAGGCGGGATTCTCACCACTGCCGGGTGGCAGGTAACACTGTGTGATCCCATATGGCATGTGAGTTTCCAATAGCAATGAAAGCTAAGTTGATGCTAACTGCTATACACTGTCTACTTATTTACTTTACTTACTAAAACTTTGCTTTAGCAAAATCATCCAGTTCTCGGCTAACACAGCTTGAACCATATAATGGCTGTAAAACAGAGTGTCTGTTCTGGGAGTATTTCTTCTGTCAGGACCAAAATTTGTATGCATGAGGGTATGTTTGTCCTCTGGCTGCAAACATGTAATTGTGCTCTGGCCGTAGGTCCGCTGAAGGACTGCGCGAACGTGATATGCACACCACACTCGGCGTTCTACAGCGACCAGAGCATCACGGAGCTGAGGGAGATGGCCGCGGGCGAGATCCGTCGCGCGATCGTCGGTCGCATTCCGGAGTCGCTGCGTAACTGCGTGAACAAGGAGTACTTTACGAGCTCGAGTGAGATGCAGTTGCTGTCAGTTCTGCCGTGAATTTATTTGCAGTTCTGTTAGACTGGGTCTAACAAAGGGATTTGCCTGGACACCGACTGTTTTTTCTCTGCCGGTACTCTAGGTTTTTTAGCGCAGCTGGTAAATTTGGGAAATGCAAACAGTGTTGGGTTGTGGAAAATCAGTTAAATATTAGGTTAGTAAAAACGGCGCATTTGGGGGATGAGACTGGTGTTATGAGCAAACATTGAACAATAAACATTTTACCTGATGCATGGTGATTAGTTGTTGGCTCACATGTAGGCCGCGAATTGGCTAAAAGGAATGGAAAAGTCATGGAAATGACAACGTGGCAGCTGGTAACTGTATTACAGTCTGTGCAGTCGAGGATATTCCTGGTGTCCATACAGGAGAAAGTTACCGCATGACATCTAAAAAACCGATGCAGCTAGGATCACCAAGCTTGACATACAAATGTTCCTTGATGAATCCAGGAAACCCATTTATTTTGGGGGCAT
>Ga0209363_1000343_pt1 | contig 17332 bp, 7 predicted proteins | sample WorMetexBAHAMAS3_FD_187385 | JGI IMG/M metagenome (GOLD analysis project Ga0209363, IMG submission 187385) | Marine gutless worms symbiont microbial communities from Max Planck institute for Marine Microbiology, Germany - Inanidrilus exumae... | ecosystem: Host-associated > Annelida > Digestive... | reverse complement strand
GATTGAAAAATATTCAATCTTTGAATAAAGATCTTGGCGTATTCATACAATACCGGTATAAGCAGACGGCTCAATCGGCGCGTCGCGCATTATCCTAACGCCGTAAACGGGCACCTGCAACATTGAGTTGTCTATGTTGTATATTAATAAATTTTAAATTATTTATCTATGTAAAACAGGTTTATTTACTCTATGTTTGGTTACTAACAAGCATAGATACGAAGTGAAAATTTTATTGATATGGCGAATCCGCGAAAATTTAGCGAAAAGATAGCGCTTCATAATAAAAAGCAGGCCGAGGAAACAGCTGCTTTCGAAGCTGTTCTCCGGGAAGTTTCCGTGACGACCCAGGTAGGCCTGACAATTCAGTGTAGGCAAGCAATTCGATGGTTGTCATTGACAGTTACTGGTGAACGAACGATACTTGTGTGGTTTTACATTTGCGCTAAGCCTTGCAAATGAAGAATGACATTCTTACCCAGTTGCCACTGAGTTATTGCTATACACACAGTTTCCGCTAGATTTGTTTGTAGGCTGTGCCTACACGTCGGGAATCTGACGTACGATTACACTCAGCTGCGCGTCGCAAAAAAACTAACGCTACCCCTAACCCTAACAGCCCTAATCCTACTAATCTCAACCTAAAAACCTTCAAATGACATAACAACTCCATTCTACAGATAGGTGCACAACACCTTTACAATAATGCCATGTCTACACGAATGTATCTGGACAGTGTTAAGTAGGCTACGGTGGTGCTAAGTCTGCTCGGAGCTACCCGGATGTGTTTCCTGATGTGGGGTGATTAAAATTGCACTTCACATTCCTGACATCTAGATACAGCCTTTTTCTACCTAAACCCGTATGAATATTGTTCTCGTCATGTTATTTAGTTTGTTATATACCGTATTTTCTCTAATAGAAGCCCCCGGCTTATATTAGAACAATAATGTCAGACCCCCCGACTTCTATTAGAGACCCGGCTTGTATTAGAGACCCGGCTTCTATTAGAACGCCCGGTTCACCGATGAACATGACATTGTTTAAAACACCAAGATTCTTGGTTTTATATTTATTACTGCAAAGCGAAATACCTGGAAGGCTATACCGCCGTTCTGCTAAATGCTGATCACGCAATACGCACGGATGACGCAATGCACCACAGTGCTACGGGGGGAAGCACAATTAGTTCTATGATATTCGTCTTTTAGACCCCCCGGCTTCTGTTAGAGACCCGGCTTGTATTAGAGACCCGCCTTGTATTTGAGACCCGGCTTCTATTGGAGGAAATACGGTATGCTGATGTAATATTAACCCATCAGATATTTATAAGCAAGTTATCAGATATCTTGAAACTTGTCAATTAATTGTCAATGTTGGGAATTCTATATTGCACCTTGGGCCTAATCTACTGGAAACTGTGCTAGAATATATAGGCCTGATGTATAATAAACTCGGCACCTCACGCACTTTGTGCAACAGTGCTGTTCCTTGTGACTGCATGAGAAACATGGTCTGGATGATGTGGCACGTTCTTGTCATGCCAGCATGCAGCGGATATTAATTAATTGTGGTTATTGAAAGATGACTATCAACGTTTGATTGACTTAGTTCTGCAGTTGACCATTGTCCACAATTTGTCTAGATGATCGAATTGGCTTTGGAGTTGACTAGTGTTGATAGACTTGACAGAATATTTGGGAGATCACCTCCTCTCTGGAGACAACAGTCTGGTAGTTTGGCTCTGTGCTGGAGTCCACTCTTGTCAACATTCTGTTCGTATCCGCAGAGAGCATGATTCCGCAAAGCGTCGACCATTGCCCACTCTTTATTGAGAACATGATTTTGCTGTATGTTGACTAGCACCAGTCATTCTTTGCCGATATTCTGGAAGAAGACGATTCTGGCAAAAGATGCCCAGAGCTGTCCATTTGCCATTAAGCCTCTGTAGAACAGTTTCACTGGAACTTGTCGAGTGACATTTGATGTGCATCACCGCCTACTCTGGACCCCAGAGCTGAGACCTTTATATCGGTCCAATGCGCCAGCCCAGGGAGAGGAGGGGAATTGGTAGGTGTCTGCAGTGTATGTGCCAGTTGTGTAGGGTGGAGGAAGGGTTGAGTAGGCGTGAGCAGCTTGTCAGGTATTTCTAAGCGCGCCCCCTCTAGGCGTGGCCTACTGTCTGGCTAAGCCCGGACTGGAACTTATTCAGTGCCATCCCTGACCGGCACTTCTTCAGTGCCTAGCCAGTGGGCTTAGCCACATCTATCTGCTTCGGCTCTCACGTAGGCGCGACTGATAACTTGACGCTGCTAATCAAGGCATCAGCAACGGTCACAGTTTATAGAGGACACCGTCGAACCCTCTTACCTGCCCGGGATTAACTCCCTGTTCATCATGTGCATAGGAATCATTAGAATTTAGAAATAATTCTTTGGTAGACGGACGCGCCCGGGCCGAGTCGAACCTCGGCCACTGAGCACGTCACGGTCTACTGCACATGGCGGCCGAGTGTGTTAACCACTCGGTCATGAAAGCAGGTCGCTGTCATAACGTGCTATGCATTAGTTAAGTTGTTTTATTTAGCTATTATAATTAGGGAGCATATGTTAGAGTTATCCTTGGCAATGTTGCCTACACCATCTCCATATCATGTTAGTTGATAACCAAAGAAAAATTCGTTGTTGATGTTTGACAGGGTGCTGTCGGCCGCCACCCAAAGTCACCACAGCACTTAATACAGAGTGACGATGTCGGTTGCCGAGGTGGTTCACTGCCTAATGTCAAGTTTGCCAGCAACAACTCAATCGACCTTCAGGTTACAAGTTCTGACATGTTAAATCATGCTATCGTCAGATTTGTTTGTTTCAAGTACCATGTACTGCGATTGAATACTTTGAAACGTAAAAGTGAAAATAACTTTGATTTTTTACTTGTTTACAAGGCTTCGGTATTGATCAAAAGTAGTCATGCAGTCTACAAATGTGCAAATCCTGACCTCCAGTACTGATATTCTTTTGGTAACGTGGGTTAGCCCATTCTGCACTGATTTTGTACTCCACTTGTTCCAGACAATATGAGAACCTGGCACAGTTTTTACTGGTTTTTGCGAACTGTGATCAGTCAGTTATTTATATGTCTGTCACTATTGTCAACATTTTAAAAACAACATTTTGATTGTTTTGGAAATATTCTGTTTTTTTTACAATGAGCAGAATGCACTTCACTGTTTGGAGGGCATGAAACAAGAGTCTGGTCGTCAAAGTCTGATCGACAGATTACATCGTGATCGTGGCAGGCAACTTCACGATCTAAACCAGCCCCGCCAGATGGACAAACGTGTATCCTTTCTCTATCCGAAGTCCTTTTTCGCCCCCATGATTGCCTCATGCCAACCTTATTTATTACCATAAAATCTTCAGCATAATATGCACATTAGTGCCATCACAGAGGGATGCATGTTATACTTTTGAACTAATAAGCCCACTAGTTTCCAAGTAGAACATGCCAAATGAGGCCTTAGCTCACCATGAAGACTGACTTACGGCACTCTCTCAGTTGTTTGTGGTTGACAGTGTGAAAGATGAAGTTACAACGGCTGCAGACGCCCACTTGACATTCTAGGATTATTAAAGACGAGAATGGCATGTTGCTGTAGGCACCCCTCCTGCATTCCGCGGATAATGATTTTTAACAATATTCTGGCAGGAGCCAAGTAGACGGAACTATCACAATATACTGGCGTCAATCACAGTGGCTGTGACTGCAGCTGTTTGGCAATTAGTGACCTGCTTATCGCAGTATGGAGAGAATATAACAACCCTACAGGAATATATCTTTCACTGGTGCTGTGAAAATATGGATGCAGATTATGCATATAAATTCTCATTTTCCATTCAAGTTAAGCTGACCTGCATAATATACACTAGTGTGTATTATACTAGAGATTCTACAGTGTGTATTGTATTTAATTATGCCTTTGCCACCCAAAGGCATTATGTTTTTACACTGTCCTGTTGTCCCATTCATTCATCCGTCCGTTTGTTCGTTCATTACCACCATGTCTCATCAACAGCTTGAACAATTTTGATAATACTTGCAGGGAATATTCAGTAGCCCGTACTGATGACCTGATTAGATTTTGAAGGTCAGAGGTCAAGGTCACAGCATTCTGTTGAAAGACATCTGTGTTGACACTGGGTATTGAAGTCCATACTCTAGTTGGTTGGTAATGTCATCTGTTGACACCAAGAGGACATTTCGTAGTTTGAGTAACCAAGAGTACTTTGTAGTCACCGTTATATTGCATGTATAATATATACTACATGAACTATATCTCAAAATGATCTTTGTAGTTTTAGATGTGTGATTTGGCTTCTGATACCACGTTTTAAACAGATAAGTTTTAAAAATATTTGTTCATATGCACAGTGAAGTTGTGTTGTAGTCTGGTGGAAGTGTTACCAGGTATGTTAATGTTTCTTGATAGTCATATTACAGAGAGATTGCTCGCCATACAGTTTCTCATACTTATCTCCGCCTCCAGATTCCAGCTGGAGAAGGTTAGTACATGTCTCTGTTTGCAGTTCTGAATACATTGCTGTTCTACGAATATTGTTGAATGCTGGCAGTGATACTTTGCCTGAGGAAAACGATTTATTTATTATTGTTCTGAGCACTGATTTTAATTTCAGTTCAATTTCAGTTCACGGTTATTATTGATTTTATTTCCCGATTTAATTTTCAGTTTGCAGATACTTTTATTAGGTCAATTGCCACATTTTTTCAGTTTAGTATTTTTTTGTAGCAATAATGTGACGGCTTGTTGTGTGTTAAACTGAAGACTTGTTGCTTTATCTGTTTAATGTGTGTTTGAATATTTTAGGGCAAATTCGGACTCAGCCATCCACTCCAGTACCATGGTGACTCATGTACCACAGCATTATCCGCCGTTGAATTCCTCTCCATCACCAACATCAGTATCTAGTGACAGAACAGGTGACTGTTGTTTCTGTGACTAATTATCAAAGGTGCGGTGCAGATTTCACTGTTGGTTGACTCTCCACTTTTTACCTGCATGATGCTATGCTTATATACGGTGTACTGTGGCCCGGTGTCTGTCCGTCACAAATCGGAGTTCTTTGAAAATTAGTCAATGGATAGAGATGCTTGTTGGCACATAGGCTACCCTAGATGTATCCTTCATTGTATTGTAACGGAATTTTGTTATCTCCAAAATAAGGCTACTTTTGTCTGAAACATTGTCCAAAACTTATAACTTAGCTGATTTTTTTGCTGTGGCACGTTGACTGTCGCAGGTGTTGTCAACAGAGTTGGACTGTCAGTGGTTTTATTTATAATATTCACTGCACACATTAGTTACTGGTCAAACTCCATTACTTCGATTTGTTGCGTACTTGTCATAATGCTGTGGACTTGTTGCAGGTTTGTTGTATTTGTGCAACAAATCTACAACAAACTGAACTAATGCATTACTACGCGATTGTCCATCATAACATGGAATATCAGAGCTTACTCCAGCTGCGACAGTTGAGCCTCTAATTTCAGTATGTCCATAGAACTGAGGCTGTTGGGGAAAGTGCTGCTAATGGTGACTTGCAGTCTGTTTGTGTTAGCTAAGTTTGTTGTCGTAAAATTTTGCCACAGTTGACAAGACTTAAGCTGACATAGAACAATGCTGCCTTTACATACACTCTCAGTACCAGTACCTCGCACAGTGTTACATACTTGTAAGATATTCTGTCAATGCTGCTGTTGTATATATTGTGATTCATTTGTGAGTGCAGTGGATGGATTGTCGAGTGACGTGGGCACGGTGATGAATACTGTGCCATATTCTGGCATGAGACAGGTCTGCGTTTGCTGCTAGTAAAAATAATTCTTGCATGTAAACTAAACTGTTAAGTCAAAATTGTCAGGCTGCGAAGAGACATACAGTGATGCGATGCTTGATACTTTGCTCACGAGACATTTTTTGTGTTTGCTATGTTTTCTCTAAGCTGTTACAGTATGCAGGCAGTTTAGCTATCGCCATTGAGATGATTAATACCATTGAGTTGACAAATAATCCAAATGCAATAACTGCTGTTGGCAAGGACGTGCGGTCACTGTCAGTAAAATGGCTCCAACAAATTCTCAGATTAAGCGAAAGAAAAAAGTGATTTGGTTTTAGACTAAAGTCTTAACTCTTAAGAATTAGTGATAATTGCTTATCTAAATACATTAGGACTGTTTGGTTTAAGACTGGATTGCTCAGATTAAGTTTGGTTTAAGACCAAATTTTGGTCTTAAACTTTGGTTTAAGCAGTGAGTTTGGTTTTTAGACTTTGGTCTTAGACCAAAGTTTAGCGTCACTTCACGTTTTGCATTAATTAGGTCTTAAACCGGACTTTTGGTTTTAGACTAAGGTTTTAGACTTTGGTTTTAGCGAAGGATAAAGTGACCCACTGTCATTGGCGACCCTCCGACTCGCCGCCTTCATGACGAATAATGGTGCCGTTATACAAGTCACCCTGGGCAAGCCTTACTAGCATATCTTTGAACCTCTTGCTATACAGTTTTGCTTATGTTACATTTTGCAGTGAATTTCACAACCTGTTGGCATCTGTTATTGAATTGTCATTTGTTTTATGTCTATAAAAACTGCTTACTCGCTCATCACTGATAAACAGCAGATTGTATAGCTTTTCAGACATGAAATGTGAGAGCGTCCATAGGAAGAAATTTCTTGATATAATTAATGGATTTTGACGAATGAAACGGTGATTAGTTTTTTGTTTGTTTTGTTGCAGTCATGTTCGTGTGATGTTCCAGGAATTAGGTCAGTCGACACTTTTAAATAAATTTGGTACTTTTGCATACACCGTTGTGTCTTCTAGCAATTCACATTGTTTATTGTTCAGATGGTAATTTCTTATATGCATCCATATTGGGTTTTCATTGTTATGTTACTACTGGCCCATCTAATGGGCCAGTGTTGTTTTGCTCGCTGTCATCTGTCGTCGTCGCCTGTCAGCGTCGTCTGTAACGCTGCCAGTGCGCGGGCCGGCCGGCCTCCGGGTGCTTGGTCGGTCAGGTGGCTGACACTGCATGGCGGGCCAGTATGGTTACGTCCCGTTAGGGCAACACCTTATTTGTTATGTTACTGTGTATTTTCTTGTTAAACAGTGTGTCTTGGGGTGATAATAATTCTGCAAATATCGCGATTATAATTATAATGTCGTAACTCGTGTTTTGGCCGGTACATGTTAGTGGAAATATTACTACATGTGACTGGTATTGTTTGCTGTAGTATTCAACTTACTCCAAAGCAGGATTCCAGTATTCATATTCCATCAGTTTCAAACAACACTGGTTCGCTGCCGGACTTGAGCGGCCTGCAGTTTACGGCCAGCACACCAGAAGACAGTGCCAGCGACACGTCACATCATCATATCGGGCCGATGCGCTCGAGTGGTACACAGGGCAGTCCAGGATCGAGACATCGCCGTGCCCGCTCCGGCCCCAAACCGCTTGTTCTACATTCAACCGGTCACACACACTATCAGGTTACTGCATTGCTAGTTCACTTCGACATTTGGAGGCGTTCGTTTCTTGGACATTCAGTACAAAACTGCTGTTGCTGCTAGCAGGTACTCGTGTCTTTGATTTAGTTTAATGCAAGGTGATCTAGAAATAGTTTCTGTGTATAGGATCCCACCAAATGATGCCTCCTAACATACTCAGTTCATGGATTATTTACTCATTATTACACCAGGAAGCATTTCTTATAGCTGTTACAGAGCTGCTGTATTTTCATTATCAATATTTTTCTTTAAGTTGAAGTTGATAAGGGTTAACACAAATATTTGCATGATCGTATGAAAATCAGCAAGAATCGCAAGTTGAGATGAAAGTTACCGACTTACATGGTTCAACCGATTGCATTTTGCACTTGTGTAGTGAGTGGCCTGCACTGAATGTGTTGGAAATCTGGAGAGTTTAAACGTGTATAGAAGCAAGACTCAAGACTATTGTTGAAGTGTAGTCCTTCGTTCTTGTAGGCCAACAGTATGTTGTACTGTTGTGAGACTCATGTGCAGTTTTGTGGCATTGAAAAAACATCATTTAACTGGCCGTTTCCCATATGGAGAAACTCATTGATGCTGATCCAGACCAAATTATCCTCGGTGTATGTTGGAAAATTTGTCTGTAAGCTTTTTTTAGTAATCCTGCTAACAGAAAAAAACCCAGAAAACCAAGCTAGGAGGTAATTAAAGAAAATCATTCTTATGACGTTGACTGTCCCTTAATATCACTCAGGCTAATCTTCTTTGTGACGTTCTGTTTGTTTGTACGTCCAGACGGTATTTTTTGCATGCTGGTTTACGTTGACACTTTACATCTCACATTTGAAGGTCAAGGTCATAGGTCAAAGTTCAAGGTCACAGGGTGATAAAATTGGTAAAGTGGAGGTGCAACCTTGAGTGAGAGCTTTCTGCTAAAAATGTGTTCACCATGTGGTACGTTTTAGACTGTGAAACTTTAACGCATACTGTTGTATGGTGTAGGGATCGATGCAGCCAGCGCCATTGTTAATGCAGTGTCCGACTGGCTCTTTATCCGACTGTGGTACACCTTCACCGTCACCATTATCACCGTCTCTCTCGTACTCTCCACCATCTCCTGGCTTCTTCACTGATGCCTTCAGCATACAGCAGCAGCTGCAGCAACAGTATCTACTTCAGCAGCAGTTCGAGCAGGCGTCACTAGTATGTCCTGCTGTGTCATCTGATGAACATAACGGTGGCAGTTTGTAAAGTCATTGTTTGCATCAGCAAAGTTACCTTGATTAGTACTCAGATGGGCAACTGTTTGTGGCTGTACCATCTTACTACGCAGCCAGCCATTCAGAAAAAACTGCGGAAATGAGTACCAGCCAAGAGGCCGCGGCGGTTATCTAAAGATAACTGTAAGTCTGTGATTGCACTGGCCTTATGTCACAGGCCTTGTCTGTCATGTATTCATGAGCAGCTCGCCGAGGTACCTGGCAAACGTGTAATGGTTGCAGGCTCTCCATCCGTCCACCACATTTGTTCATTTGTCCTTTCGTCCATACCATGATATCTCATGAATGGCTCGAGGATTCTTGCTGAAACGTTCATTCACTAGCCGCTACGGATGACGTGGTTAGATTCTAGAGGTCAAGGTCACAGCAGGCTGTCGAGGTTGTGAAGTCATCCCATGTCGACGCTGAGGTGTCAGAGTTCTCCACTAAAGCACGCTGTGAATGAATAGTTACTGCAAATTGCTGGATTTCAAATTCAGTCCCCAGCCTGATCAGATAGTTTATTTCTAACAGCTATGGCAGTTTGATGATGACACCTTCTGAAATATATATATGTTGTTACTGGTTTTGCACTGTTGGTTGGGAGACTGTAAAACATGCTGCAGTTACCCCAAAGATTTTATTTTTGGAGGACTCAGCCCATCTTGTAGCAAAACCATTTTTTAGTTTTAGGTGGACTATTCTGAGTCAACTCAATAAAGTGGGTCTCAAATGTCCGTCCGTCCATACGTACGTACGTCCGTCCGTCCGTCCACAAAAAGTTTTTTTGATTTCTTTGAAATTTTACTTGTGGGTAGAGGCTGATGAGTGATGCACGACGGTATGTAGTATGACCCGATCCAAGGTCAAGGTCACGAGCCCTCGAAAGTTGGAAATCCTTCCATTTTCAAAAGCTATCTCCTCCGCCATTTACAATAGGAGTTGGCAGCTGACCACGGATTCTTAAACTAAGGCAGTATATCTAAATTTGTTACGGCTGGATTTTTGATATTTTTCCTAGTTTTTGTTTCACGTGACTTTTAACTTGGCAGAAACGTCACTTGTGAAGAATCGACCATCAGTCCCACATGGGGCTAATTTTTTTGATTAGCTAAGTGGCCGTTACTGTGAATTGCTACCACCCAAGATGTTATTTGTAGGTTGAGTTATGGCAGTATAGTAAAATTTACATGACTTTTATGCATAGTGTGGATCCACTAATCCAGGTTTTACCTTATTTTTATGTTTTTGCTGGAGTACGAGTCTGCTGTAAAAAAATTAATAATTCATAATATTTTAACATCAACGAAGGATTCTTCTGTTGTGTTGTTATAAGCTGCAGGACAAGGCATTAGAAGTAACGCCGGGCAGTTTCTACCAGCTGCAGCCATCATCACCAGCGATGTTCCATTACTCTCAGCCTTCAGGCAGCAGCTCTGAGTTCAGTCCGCAGCCATCATCGCAGCCAATGCAGACTTGCTATTATAATTCTCCTCCTCATCCTCCTTCCAGTCCCTGCCAGTATGGCTCGCCCGTCATCCGCCATGTTCCGTCAGAACCTCTGCCGCTCCAGTTCAATGTGACGATGTCTCCGCAGCATAGCAAAATACCGGACATCATTCTGACCGGTAATTATTCTTGGCCGCAGTGGTTTTGAGCGTTTCACCTGTATGAGTATTAATTAAAACTCAGAGGTTTTCCTCTGATAGATTTTGCCCTAAGTGCAGTATCTAGCTGAGTGAACAAATTAGTGATTACCACGTCCACAGCACTCTGATGAAATGTCCACTTTACAAATTAACCCGTGTTGCTGCTTGCCGCTGAATCCTGAGGTGCAGAGTTTCTATATGGTTTGTTTTGATGTCCTTTCTACTGACAACTAGTGGAATTACTGATCTCTCTTTTTCTATGTCCTCTAACCAACATTAGTCCATCTACATCAGCTGTCTGACTGCACTGCCTTGTGTTGAAAATAGAACAACTTACAACAATAGGTCACAGCGGCAAGCAAGCTGAAAATTTTCTAAGCCCAGCTCCCTGTCTCCTGGGGAGGTCTGCCATAAATCGCCAGACATTTGGGTGACAGACCCTGACACTAACACTACTCGTAATCCTCCTAACCCTAACTTCACCCAGACATCTGTCGCCTAAGTGGTTTGTCACCAAAATGTCTGTATACCCTCCCTTGTTATAGGCAGATCCAGACCCGATCTAATAGAGCTTCTGTCCTCTGTGGTATTCCTAGTTCTAAAACCCATCTAGGTCCGTTTAGATGTTTAGTCACCATGCTACACACAATATGTAGGATAAGCTGAGCCGTTGATGTGAATTGTGATTGGCTGATAATGTACCGATGTCATAAGGAGTTGTGTGGCAATAACAACAGGTGCTGATGAACTGCTGGGCCATGAGGCAAATGACCAAGGCTGTGTTGACACTCCGTCAGTGCTCATGTCTGCCGCCGATGACTTGCTCGGTATAGATGAAGCACTTGGCCTCCTGGACCCACTGGCACTTGACGAGCTTCAGATTCTGGCCGACTCACATGTTCTAGCTGATGCCGCAACTGAGGACTCGTTACGACACGAATGACTGATGTATGTTAGACAGTTGAAGACGACGACGTCGTTACAGTGGTGGAGTATCTGCTGATGCCTTGTCGACCGAGGCGGTCTGGCTGTTAGTCATTGTATTGCCTTACATACTCCTTCCTCTTCCTCCGCAGCTTTGTCTTGTCGTATCCCAGTCATGGGATACCGCAGTGAGCTAGGGTAATCTGTCATTATGTGATGCTTTGTTGTTTGGAATGTTTTATATCAAGCATTTTGATTATGTTTTGCACCTTGTGTGCGGCGATTAAGAAGACTGTTGCATTTGGATATCGACGAGTATGAGTTAATGCTGCCAATTTGCTTAGTTTCAGCTTTTTTCTGTTTTTCCCGTTACAGGTTTGTTGTGGTTGTTGATTACGTTGTGTTTGTTAACCTTGTTAACTGCAGTCAATGCAGTTTTCTGTGGCTGCTTATGATAGTTGTAATTCAATGTTATTGACATCGTGCTGCCGGAAGTAAAATGTGTTTGTCATAATCGAATCAGAAATCTTTCACAGAGTCACTGGAAATTGGCCCACTTATCAGTTCTGCAAAATAACGAGGTTACCCCAAACATTTTTGATTAAATGAAAAGCACTGTTTTAACGCCCTGAAGTGATGGATTGGATAGCAAAAAAACAGAGTTTTGGTTCATGAATGAAAAGTTGTGATGTATTTTGCGATTGGAGCTGTAGATGTAGAATGTGATGTGATTACATTTCTGTTTTCTTGAGTTCAACAAATGCATTTTTGTACCTGCTTATATGCTGTTGAAGTAACTATTTCATTACAGGGAAAAACGTTTGTGATTTTTGATGACGTGCAGTAGTTGGTTGTTCGTTGTTGAGTTATGTTGATTTTTTATCGTGCTTCAGCGCAGCACAACTGTGCCAAGAAGAGTACTGTAGCTGACGGTCCATAGTGTGCTGGTATTAATTATGTCAAAAGGGTGGAAAGCAATCAGCAGGTCGCTGAAGGCTGGTGGTGATGATCAGTTTCTCACAACAGAATTCTCAGTGACATTTTGGTTGGGTGACGGTCAGTGCCAAATGCACGTAGGTAGGAAAGTGTACAATTTTTGACCAACTTTACAGCATTTCAGAAATGATTCATGGTAGGGATATATCCGTAGTTACAGTGGAATGCTAATAGGAAGTCGTGACCTGTGAGCTATTGAACAGTAACACTGCTAATTGCCTAGAGTGACCACTGAGGTCATTTCCACTAGTGGGACCTTCACGGCCAATAACCAAAAAAAACATTGTGTCACATACAGAGTTAATTACGATGATCAACAGTTACGTTGTGCATGAGCTAATAATAGTTAAGTCATATTTGTGCGGAATGACTGTTGAGGACCTTTACCTTAACGTAACCATATTTCAGAAGCAAGGGGTAATATGTGGTATGTGGTACAAGGTAGACACAGATTCAGTTGAAGGCTAATAGGAAATCGTATGCTGTTTGTTGAAGAGCACCATTAACAATTGTCACTTCAGCTATTTGAAAGTTTTCTGAATCTTGTATCACAATATTGCTATTCTTTCTGTGATATATCTAAGACATGATTAAAGACAAATAGGAAATCATACATGGGCTGTAATTTAACTGACGCCACCCACTGGAAGAACTGTTCCAGATTGCAGGCAGTAACATACAGTAAACAGGTGGCAATGTCTCGGAAATGGAGCAACTAGAAATTTGGTTACTACAGCTTTCTCGTGGCAAGTGACACAGCTTCTCAAGTAGTCCACTTTCCAATGACCTCGAGTGACCTCAGGGTCATTACATTTATTGCAGATGATGAGTTGCACGGACTCATTGTAAGTGGTCATGCAGCCCAGAATTAATAAGATGTCCAGCTGACGTGTCATCATGCATTCACTTTGCCACAGCTAAGCCTCCATGCTGCAGTTATTCTTTGTGCAACATATTCAGCACATGATTCGGTGACTTCCTGCTGGCTGTTGTTGCTGACGCACGACCTGTTGCGATGTTTCCTGTGTCTTCTGTGAAGTGCACTTTACGTTGTACAGTGCAGTCAACGTCGTTTTTGTTGGCATTTTGATGCCACACCGTTTCTAGTCAGAGTACTACTGCTGCAGTTTTTGTGAGCAGATATTGTGAGTGTTGACTACTAATGCTGTCAGATTCAGGATTGTGTTCACATATCTGAGTCGATGCTTTTAGTCTTTTTCATTCAAATGAAGATTTTGTGCCGTGTATGAATAATACACAGTAATCACTGTGATTAAAGTTTGGCAGATGACCACTGCTGTAACACCAGTACATACCAAATATCAGAAAGTGTACGGACAGACCAAATTTAACTTCTTGACTTCTTCAAAATGATGCAGACTGGCAAACGAATCGATTCAAGTCGTGAATCAGGCAGCACTGGTTAATGCTGTTGTATTGTTTTTGCTGTTATATATATTTGAAGATAGTTAACACTTCACCATAAACCTAATTCTGTATTTGGAGATCACTGATAACTGTTGCATGTCGTGTTTTGTCTCAGACAATTTTATAATTGGTGGGATGCTTTACAACAAATAACAGAACCTGGCTTGTAATAATTTCATTGGGCATTATGAAAATCTATATATAATAATCAGATTGTGCAGATGTGTGGCTTACGTGGACGGACGATCGGGCGACGCAGACCGGCTGCATGCCGGAATACAGGGCTCGGGCGGTGGCGGGCAAGCCAAAATTGCGATGTCATGCCACGGGCATGCCTTACAAGGACAGGCGGGCGGGTACAGGCAATCCCGCTGCAGATGGCTTGTTATATTGCTAAATGTATCGCATTTTACCTTGTTATATACAATTGTTATAAGTGTAATTTCCCGTAAACATATGACATCATTTCCTGTGGAATTAGATGTGTAACACAGTAGCATTTACGGACAAAATTGAATGCTGTGATCTGATACTGTTTGAGTAATATATTGTGCGTTATTTTTTATTATTTTGGTGCTGCATGTTTTTCTGAAACTTGTAAGTGTTCTTGCTGACAGTGGTTAGATGCTGTATTCTGCTGACCCCAAGAAATGAGACATTTAACGATATTATTCACCGACTTCACTTTGATGTTGCACGTGGATGATGTATATTACGTGCAAAAGTGCTTCTCCTTCCATTCTCAATTATGTAAGAAGTAACAACCTTTGGGCTTCATATTAACTAGTCCAAAACCCATATTGTCCAGTTTTTATTCAGTTCAGGTGGTGTATGGTCACCTGGAAGTGGTCAACTCGCTTGTCCACCGCCTCTGTAGTTACGACATTATGGCGGTATAGAAATTTGTGTATTATTATTATTATTGTCTATCCGAGTCACCGTTGACCCGGCCGGTAGCAGTGGAGATGGACAGGTCAGTAATGTCATGAAATCCACCAAGTTTCAGTCCACCATGTCCACAGGTTTAAGTTAGATTCCAGCTCAGAATCAGTATTCACGGTGCAGATGTCAATGAAGTAAACATGCATTGACATACGAGTTTGCATGTTTATTTGCAGTCTGTTTACTGTAAAACACTGATAAAGTAATAGCTGTAGTTTATAGATAATGTCAAAACAGTCAAAACCAGAAGGGCGTTCAGTAGGGCGCATATAACTCTCCCACCTTTGACCTTAACCTTCCTAATTTAATCATCTCATCCCCTGTGGCCAAGGGTATGACTGACGAAGTTTGGTGACAATCGGACTTGAATTGGCGCCAGGAAACATGTATACCTATGTATCTAGCTATATACCAACGCTGATGAAAACATAACCTCCCATCATCTTCAGTGTGGGAGGTTATGATGGCAGTCTTCATTATCAAAAGCCGCACTATATGCACGTGTATAGTATTATTATTACTATACTATTATCATCATTACCCTGCATGGTACATGGTTTTGTTAACTACTGGTAATCATTCCTCACATAATCTGTGATGGTTGGCTGATTGGAATTTAACAGCACTTTTAACACAATCTCATTTCAGTCATACTGCGCCTTTAAAGTAATAATTTACTGTGAAAATTGTATTTTTAAAATTTAAATTAAGTTTTAGCAACTTACATACACAGTTAATAGATGGATATTAAGTAATTTATTATTTTTAAAACAATCCACGAAAACATTACATTATGAAACTTGGTGCAGTGTTTATAGGGTAAATATCTGGTATCTTTTGCTGTACAGGGTCGACAGCCCCCTTTCAATTGTTTTTTCCATTGTTAACAAGTGTTAAAGCACGTTACACATTTCACACGCGTGGTAGTTAGTTTCAAGCATGTGACAGGGCTGACATTGCATTCAGCTAACAGTTCACGTCACCCTGCTCTTCTTCATCAGCTTTATGAGAAGTGAATTTGTGTCACGTTTACACTGATGCTGTGGATTAATTATCAAGTTCAGCTGTCTGTTGTAAGCTGCCAACAATGACAGTTATCAAACACTTTGTCGTATTAACTTAGCACAGTTTGTTCGCATATTGCAAACGGGATTTTTTGTGCACCTGTTTCAAGTTGTTTTTCTCTCTATGAAATGGTCAGAAAATGCTACAATCCAAAATGACTAATTATAACGTCAGCTTGTTGCCATTTTATGCTTCAAGATTTAATTTGTTTGTACCAGTAACATGTTGTTTGTTGTCTGGAGTATTTAACAGTGAAAAGTGATCAGCTAAATGCAACATAATGTATCTTCTGTGTTGTTGTTCGACACTGCAGTTGTTAAATGGTACCCAGTACTGCAGACGTGGACATAATTCAATGCTTACTTAAAAATAAATTGCAAAAGAGCATTCTACAGCATAACTTCCTTTTCAGAATAGAGTGTTGAACCAGCATTATTATTCTGTCCAGCACTCGTTTCTTTTGTAGCAGGCATTAAATGGAGAATAGTTCCGGAACAAATGCACAAGTTATGCTGCATATCACGCTTCAATTGAAACAAATTCTCGAAACTATAGACAGATACTTAGCATTAGATCAGTAACACCGAAATGGCAAATCACAAAATTAATGACAAAAATGTGTAGACATTATGCCATCTGTCAATGTCATGACTTCAACAGTACAAAATAGCATGCACATATGCCAGTGATGGATTGTGGGCAATAATAGTTTCTATTATCAATTATTTCTTCAAACATTCTACAAAAGATTTTAAACCTCAGTGTTACGGGACACTTTTGCATTACACTGCACGCTGCAATCATTTGCCTCTCAGCAAATTGGCCAAAATACAGCAAAACATGAGAATCAGATGCAGGCAGTGTTGCGTCAGGAGGCTGTCAGATGTTGCGGCAGCAGACAACTCTTTGATGATGCTTTATGCATCCGCAGCCAGCACACACAAACGCTCAGCCACTGCAACACAGTGCGACAAGTCAGTAGCTCACCACAGGATATGACAGTGAATGCATATTTAATGCATAACAGATGCTAACAAGGCCACCATAAACTGGGGCAGGGCATGCCTGTTGGGCAACAGCATGGATAGCAAGGTTGAGTGACCCCAATCTACCCCCAAACCACCCCGTTTTCTGTATCTTGCATCACCTTTCTTATCTTTGGGGAGATTGATCCTACCAAGTCCAAGCCAACAGATGACAAACCACCCGCAAAAGGGTGTGGTTAGGGCCACGTGACCTATTTTTAAATTGTAGGCTCCCCAATCATCTTTGGTATGGGTGAAACTAGGCATTTCAGATTTCGTGTACATACTGATACTGACAAGTATGAGTGCATATACGATAGTTTACCCCCCAAAGAGGATGTGTTCAGGTCACGTGGCCTCAAACTAACCGAAAACAGTAACGGTGACATACAGCTACCGACCGATCCGGAAACTCGACACCACGGCGTTCCGCCGCGACATTCTGTGCTCGAAGCTGTACGATTCCACGACGTCGG
>Ga0209363_1000342_pt1 | contig 17341 bp, 14 predicted proteins | sample WorMetexBAHAMAS3_FD_187385 | JGI IMG/M metagenome (GOLD analysis project Ga0209363, IMG submission 187385) | Marine gutless worms symbiont microbial communities from Max Planck institute for Marine Microbiology, Germany - Inanidrilus exumae... | ecosystem: Host-associated > Annelida > Digestive... | reverse complement strand
TAAGTTCGGAATGAAAGACTGAAGTAGTGACAGATAGTGGTGATGGTGGAGAAGGTGGTGGTGATGAACTGCCATGTGCAACAGAAGGTGAAGGTGGGGAGTGGGTTTGAGTTAGGGTTAGGGCATTTTACCTGTTGCAATACCCACATCCCCACATTTCATGGTCGTTAAAATGCCGTGTGGGGATGCGTGTGCATCAGTGGGTAAATTGAGGGTTAAAATTTGGGGGATAAGCCAAATGTTCATTACTTTTTTTGTTTGTGTGTCGATCACGATTTAGAACGACAAAAGATTGTCAATGCCACTTTGCCGTCAAGGCGTTGGAATAAGAAATGATTTTGATATGATTGGATAGAGGAAGGTTTGTGCAACTGCAATCACTTTTTTTATTTAATGATGGGTGGTGCCACTGCAGCAGATAGAATTTTAAATATGGTAAAGTTTGGGGTTTGTTGCCCCTTTTAGGTGACAGAATATTGGATTCAAATAAATTTTGGCTGTTAAAGTATGGACCATCGATCTATTCTAGCATGCCAAATTTGGCCTTGATCGGGGAACGGGTGGGTACAGGAGCCCCCAAACTTAGAATTTAGTAAATATTGCAGTTTTCAGCATTTTTGGCATTTTTCGGCCTGAATGGCGACAACATTGAAATTTGACCATGGGTCCACTCCCTCATGCTCAATTTGGCCATGATTGGGGATGGAGTAGGTACAGTATCCCCCAAATTTAAAAATTGGGTAAATATCACATTTTTGTAGTGTTTGACAGTTTTTTGCATTTCATGGGAAATGTGTATATAGATTAAGCTGAAATTTCACATGGAAAAATATACTGTTGTCTAGGGGAGGGAGGGTATGAGTATACAGTGGGTTTACTGTAGGGCATTGGGGGTATGGCCCCGCTGCTGATGTTGTAGTGACTGGGTTGCTGTTTATGTTTTCAGTTGTGATTATTGTTAGCAGTTTGGTTTGTATTTTCAGGTAATAGTTCATGTCAATGGTTACTTAGCGATGGACACTTTCAGGGCTACAATGAATGGCAGCCATTTGGCTGTATGATGCACCAGTATACAAAAAGGTAATGTTTTTGTGGTTTCCTACAGTTTTACACTTGTATATTAGTACACCTGTTGATTTAGGAATATAGATGTAGCCTTTTGAGATGTGAAGCATATTCAAGGGTTTGTCAGTGTCAGTATGAAGTAGCATTTGTACAATATAAGTGAAAAATCTTCAAGGTTGTGGTGCAGTAGAGGAGATAAGAGTCAACACACCATGTCAGAATGGGAGAAGAGATATGCCTTAGTCATGATTGAAAAACGTTCAGAGAAGGTGAACCCATTTAGCTCAGGAAATACTTTTCTCTCTGTTTTGTCAGTAATGTTGTGCAGAGTTGGTACATATTTAACGTTGTAATATAGACAGTTGAGAAATGGAAAGTAAAAGTGGATGCAGCATCATGTGGCTTGAGAAGTGGATGGTGCAAAACTTAAAGATTGGCCAACGTGCCTTGTAGTAAGTGAAGAAGATTAATAAATTACAAAAAGACATAAAGTGATTGATCTATTGATTGATTTATTCTGTGAAGCTGGTGAGACACATGCGTTGTCTAGTCTGTACAATAAATTTGTAGTTTTATTATTGATTTAAGATTTCACGTCACTGTTAAATTCACATTTTCATAGTAGTCTGCTGTTGCAAGTTATTTGCTTGTTTCTTTAGTGATGCAAGGAATTGTATGCACTACATTTCGTACTGGGGAGGTCGAAATCACATAGCATTTGTTGGGGATTCCCGTATTCGTCAGCTTTACTTTCACTTCGCTAACGTGCTGAGCAAAAGTGAAGTCAAAGCGTACAAGTCTCATTCTGATCTCAGATTGATTGATGAGAAGCTCAATCTTGAAGTGGTAAGCACAGCTTTTCAACATTGTCAGCCTTCTATGCAGTATTTTTTAAAAGTCTTGAAAAATTAAATACATTATTTGTATTTACTAATGTCTTCTCTAAAGGCATGTGTTTTTAAGCCTGTTTCTGCATGTGTCTGTGAATTGTACCATTTAATCTGGGTTTTTGGTATTTTAGTTGTGATGGCTGAAATAGTCTTCCTGTCATTCACTGTTGAATGTGTCCGTTGTATTCCATGCCTGGCCTGACTGCTGGTGTTAGAGAAATGACATACAACGAGTCTGATGTTGTGGATGATTTTTAGGTCGATTCCTCCGAGTCGACCTGATAAAGTGGGTCTCAAATGTCCGTCCATATATCCGTCCTTCCACAAAAAGTTTCTTCATTTTAATGAAAATTGGTGTGTAGGTAGAGGTTGATGACTGATGCATGACGGTGTGCAGTATGACCCGATCCAAGGTCAAGGTCAAGGTTACGAGCCCTTGAATGTCGGAAATTCGGCCATTTTCAAAGGCTATCTCCTTCCCCATTTACAATGGGGGCTGGCAAATGACCATGCATTCTTAAATTAGGGCACAATACCTAAAGCTTATCGGGGCCAGATTTTCTATGTGTGGCCTAGTTTTTATGTCACGTGACTTTGAAGTTGGCAGAAACGTCATTTGTGAGGAGTTGGCCGTCAGTCCCGTACGTGGCTAATTTTATTCATGTTTGTTGTCAGTGCTGTGAGTTTTGTTGGTTTGGACAGTCTTCATTGAGTGACACAGAGAGCATTTGTCCCATAGTAACGCACGCAATGAAGCCGTGCTGTTGCAGTTGATTGGATGAAGTGTGTGTGTTCAAAGTGGCAACTGTTGAGATATTTGTTGTTGACAGGAGTTCTGCTGGCAGCCGGTTGTGAATGCATCGATGCTGGATGTGTACAAAGCATGGCTCTCAGTGGCTGCTGAACGAAGACCCAAACTCATCATAACTGGCAGTGCTACGGTAACACACGGCTGTCTAGTGTCACTTTGGCTGCACATCAGTACTCATCTGTTCTCCAATAAGGACAGGTTCATCATCATCATTTATTAGCCACACAGAGCAACAGAACAAAAACAACAGTGTATGCTACAGGGCAGGTGCAAACAGGCAGAAAAATCCACACTAACCCTTGAAACACAAAAGGCACAACCGAGAAGGTGATAAATACCTAAATCATACCTAAAATAAGCCGCACCAATACTTGCCACTTTCAGCACAGACGTCATCCAGTTATAAAGGCATCATAACAATAGTCGCCATATCGGTATCTTGTGCTTCACAGTCAGTGGCATGTCGTATAAGAATTAGGATATTTTTTGTGATAATTCAGAAAACTGCATAATTAGTCCCAAGGTCACTGTGCATACTGCCACAAAAGTGTTGCCTTGCAACAAGTGTCAAGTGTCAAATGTCAAACAATGTTTCATATCGTCAACAGCTGACCACAGACCAGGTGGATGATGGTCTACCACAGCTTCACTTGACTGAAGATGCCACTGTTCAATGGTTGATGACACAACTAACCCTAGTTGTGACTACAGACCAGGTGGATGATGGTCTACCACAGCTTCACTTGACTGAAGATGCCACTGTTCAATGGTTGATGACACAACTAACCCTAGTTGTGACTACAGACCAGGTGGATGATGGTCTACCACAGCTTCACTTGGCTGAAGATGCCATTGTTCAATGGTTAATAATAATAATAATAATATACACATTTGTATAGCGCCATATGGTCGTAACTTCAGAGGCGCTGGGTTGATGACACGTGGCTTGTAATAACAACAACATTAGTCCTTGTGGGGTCATATGGGCTTGATTTACAAAATAAAATGTCTTAATTCAGACTTACCATCTTCTTCACACTTACGGATATACTTGTGACAAATGTCCAAATTATTTGCAAATGTTGTCATTGACAGTGGAGCATAAAGATGAGTAACGCATCTGATGTGGCTCTTGACAACTTTAGAGGTTCGTTGATTCGTTCATTACTTGTTTTACTAAACACACACTTTTATTGAGCGTGTTAACTGCAAAAGCTGAATTGCTTAATAATAGTGTTCATAAAAGTACAATTATCGCATATTTTTAACATGTTACATGTAAGTATTAAGTAAGTCTTAACCTGATGCCACCAACACCTCTGTATCTTCGGACTTTACGGCACTATACAAATCCTATTTTATTAATTATTATTATTATTATAAGATGGTTTCTTGCAGATACATGAATTTCTTTCACGCTTCATAGCTGTAAGTTATACTATGAAAAGTATTTTAGACATTAAAGTAGAGCTCAGGCAGTTAAAATTAAGTACTTAACACATTAATTGTTTTAAAAAATTACGATAGTAATATTAACGTCAATCTCAAGTCTAATGTTTTTGAAATGCCATTACGAATGGCGTTTAGCCCGTAAAAACCCGCGTCACTTATCTCCAAAGGTGCTGTACTAGAAAAATGAAAGAAAAAAACAGAGGGTGAAACGGCTGATGTAGATTGATGTGGAAAAACAGCTCCTTAAACTGGATGACAGTGTCAGTGTTATCACACTACAGATAGTCACTGCAGGAAATCTCCATGTGGACTAGTCACCTCTCCACCGAAGGTGATGGGAGGTTATGTATTTGTCCGCATCGGTAGATATATAGGTATATGTGTTTGTGAACAACGTCCTGGCGCCAATTCAGGTCCCATTGTCACCAAACTTCGTCAGTCATACCGTTGGCTACAGGGGACGAGGTGATTAAATTTTGGAAGGTTAAGGTCAAGGTCGGTGGGGAGGTATGTGCTTTACTGAACGCCCTTTTTGTTGCTGATGTTATAGAAAAATTATACGATATGGTCAGATTCAGCTGAGATTTCACTGTGTGTGATTTCTTGTATACGTATAAACTGCAATTTTTGCATTGGCTGTTATTTAAATTTTTATTTCATATTTAATTTAATTTTAATTTCAGATAACATGTCGAATATTCTGTCGGCATTTGAGGAGATGAAATACTCCAGCAAGATAATCTGGATGCTGCAAGGTGATGAGTTGCTAGTTCGGTTGTGATATGTCGTTTACTGTTGCTGATATTTGCACTGCTACGGATGCTGCTCTCATCGATGTGGCTGGTGTAGTTGGTATATGATACCGTACTGTACATTAACGTGCGCTCAAAAGCTGACGAGATGACCAGTTTAATTTAGCACACTGCACAGAAACGAAAAAAGGAAAGAATATAAAATCAAAAACCGAGTTGCTTAGAAGAAACAGTCCATGTATGTCCGTTGAGGATGCCCTGGTTTGGAGCTTGTGAAGGAAGATTGTTAAGGGAGCAACTTGTGTGTGTGCGCATGTGTGTGTGTGTGTGTGTGTTGCTACATGGTGACCGCCAGTTGACTGAATGGTGGAAAAACCTGTCAGAACTGTGGGTTTCTTCACATGTCATGCTCCCATCCTTGCAGCCGACCGTGTGGAAGAAGCTCGGTGTAGTACAGATGTGATGGTGTGTGATGTTCAGATCCAGTTCTTGAGTCGCGTCTCTCAGCGAATCGTTCAATGATTACAAATGGTCAGGTGGATCGATACAACAGGGTCGCCTTGCAGACGCTGTGAGTAGCTGACATTGACAGGTGCTGAATTCTGTGGTCGTTGTTGCCTACATTGGGTCACTTTATCTTTCGCTAAAACCAAAGTCTAAAACATTAGTCTAAAATCAAAGCTTAATCTGAACAGCTAAAACCTGGTTTTAGACCGAGTTCAGATTAAGCGAAAGATAAAGTGATTTGATTTTAGACCAAAGTCTTAACTGTAAGAGATTAGTGATAATTGCCTATCTAAATGCATTACGCGGTTTGTTTTAAGACCGGATTGCTGAGATTAACTTTGGTTTTAGACCAAACTTTGGTATTGAACTGGTCTAAGCGGTAAGTTTGGTTTTAAACTTTGGTCTCACTCTCAGACCAAAGTTTAGCGTCACTTCACATTTTGCATTAATTAGGTCTTAAACCGTACTTTTGGTCTTAGACTAAGGTTTTAGACTTAGGTTTCAGCAAAGGTAAAGTGACCCATTGTTTTTCTTTGCTGGAATGATTGCTTGTCTCTCCAATTCTGAAGTTGAGGCTTTACAGTGGGACAGAAATGCATACGTTACATTATACTGTATGCCCATTGTGAAGTGAAGTGATGTTCTTGAAGGGTTCTTTACAGCCATTTAGCCAGCAAAGTGTCTATATCATGATTGTGTTTTCTAAATCATGATTGTGTATGCCGTACTGTTTTCGTTTTTCTGTTTAACTGTCTCGTTTTCTGGATCTACTTTAGTTGAGATCTGGTCTGCCAAGTTCAAGGCAAATCTTTGGGATTTTTACAGGCCAAATGCCATTTCTGGTAATCCAAACAGAATGGCAGGAAACAATTGGCCAAAATGTCTGCAGTGCTGTAGAAAAGTGATTTTGACTGGCTAGAAGCCCATAGGACACCCGCCAGTATGTGTCAATGCAATGAGAGTAAACAATATTATCATCATCATTTAATACGCAAAAGGCAGCACAATAAAACAGTATATATACATAACGTTTTTTTGGCCACCCCATATATACATGAGGTAGCACAATAAATACTGGGCCATATGAAGGTACCTATATACACTGATGCCTGTAATATCGTCAGATGGTGACTAATTTTCTAAGCTCTCTCACATCAAGACTCGCCAGTAAATGTGTTATTAAGTGATCATGAAAGATTCTACCACGTTTGTCGCTACACTACCTTATGAAGCACGTGGCACCTTTGTGAGTTATTGTGCCACCGTGTAGACTGCAGTATGTTGATGGCATAGACTGACAAGTTCAGTTCACGTCTGGTCGTCGTCTCGTCTGCTTGCTTCTGGCTTCCTGTCAACCATGTCGGACGGACTTCACGTCGGAGCCGCGGCGTTGTCGTGGGACTCACAGATCCTGCTCAACATGTACTGCAATGACCATATCAACTTCAATGACGGCACATGTTGTGTGAGCGTGGAACCAGCTTCAGTCGTTCAGCTGGCATTGCTACTCATCTTCACTGCTAGGTCACCTGATTAGTCATTATGTTTCTCACCTGTCTGTTTGTCTGTGTTTGCGCACACTGCAACAGCACAGGTTGTTTATCTGGCCTGCCGTTGCCAGTGTGGCTGCCTTCACGCATATTTCCATTCTCACTATTCACTAAACATAACTGATGCCACACTCATACATGAGCTGCTCATCTCTCTCTGTGAGAACATTGAGCATGAACCTAGATAAGATACGGGCCAGAGTGCCAGACACCTGAATGAGGTCAGTTCCGGGAATGCCAAACCCGCTTAATTTTAACCCTAACGTTAAACCTAAGCCTTAACCCTAACCCTAAGCTTGTTTGGCATTCTGGCATTTGCCACATTCCGGCGTTAGGCATTCAGGGCTGTTCCCAGTGGATACACCATTGAGTCTACGGTGCATGGCCCTTGTAACACCAAACCTGTGGTTACCTTTCCAGCCAAAGATCACTGGCATTGCCGCCGGTGAGTACTTTTTCCCATCCTGTAGAGTGTAGGAGGTTGAGTTGGCCCAGCTGAATGGTAATGCATTAAAATGGTCACCGTAGCACTAACCAGGTTATGTCTTGTAGGATGTTTGTTGAATTTGATTAGATGAAAATGTGTCTGGTACTGACTTTGACGGAGTCGACGTAATAAAGCCGGTCTCAAATGTCCGTCTGTCAGTTCGTACATACATACGTCCGTCCGTCCAAAAAAGTTTGTTTGATTTCAGTGAAATGTGGCGTGTAGGTAGAGGTCGATGAGTGATGCATGACGGTATGGAGTATGACCCGATCCAACGTCAAGGTTATGATCTCTTGAAAGTTAGAAATCCAGCCATTTTTAACGGCGATCTCCTCCACCATTTACAATGGGAGCTGGCAACTGACCACGGATTCTTAAACTAGGGAACAATATCTAAATTTGAACGGGCCAGATTTTCGATATTTGGCTTAGTTTTTGTGTCGCGTGACTTTGAAGTTGGCAGAAACGTCAGTTGTGAAGTGTTGACCGTCAGTCCCGTACGGGGCTAATTTATTTCCTGGATGTGTTGAGGGCTAAATGTGTTTGTTTCAGTTTTTTGACACTGTTGGTTGTGAGCCACGTACACGCAAAGACTCTTCCTGGACCTGTGGAGGAAGACTACTGAGTGGTTATAATAATAATAATAAATAAGTAAATAAATAATAATAAACAGATTTGTATGGCGCCATTGGGTTGTAACTTCTGAGGCGCTAATTCAGACCGAGTGATTGGCTAATTTAGGTTCATTTGGAAACTGGTCTTTACGATACAATACAATATGGTAGATTTACATGTGCTTAGAGGCTGGCGTGATGGCCGGCCTCATGTAGCGCACGGCACGGAAATGAAAAAATAACGAAAAACTGAAAAGCAAAAACCAAGTAGCTCAGAAGAAACAGTCCGGGCAATAGTCTGTGAAGGCAGTCTGGGAGGATGAAGTTAAACTACTGGGAGTGGGGAGGTATGATTTAAAGTGAATGAGGAAAGGGCTGTGTTGTAAGTGGACTTTTGCTTACTTATTTAATGACATTGTGGTGTCGTGTGCAGCTTGTGTGTGGCCGTTGGTATATACGCGTGGCGATGGTACATGCACAGAACTTACATGCTGTGTGGTCCTAATAGCAACAGTGTGCCACTGCAGCACGGCTGTGATAGAGACATGTGTCTCAATGCTTCAGCACCAGACCAGCCATCCTCATCATCACCTGCCTGCGCAGCCGGCATGAGCCGATGTAATGACGCTTGGTATGAGGTGACGACTTGCATCGCGCGGCTTGGGGTTGTCATCCTCTATTTCTTCCTCTGTGACCGGTAATTCTTGACAGGATTGCTGTTTCTAAACGTCTACAAGTGTCAACGATATTAGCAGTTCTGCTTGTCTGTCTGCCAAACCAGCCACTTTCTTGCACAGTTATCCAATCACATTCTTTGGAAAATTGGAATTTATTGTAGAAAGTAGAACTTTTATTAGTAATGATGATGAAAAAATTGTTAGTGGACTATTTACAGAAAAGACCAGTAGTACTGCAAAACCGTTTATGTTCGTGTGCCCTTTATTTTGCAAATTTCGCGAGCTTAACAAAACCGTGAAATTAAAGGCGGTGAATATTGATACTGTAGCAACTTCAATTGGCATCACTCATGTGTTGGAATTGTGCGGCTTGAATTCGCCAAAATAAAAGGCACCAAAATAATTATGCATGCAAAATCACCAACTTTTTGGGTAGCCAGATTAAAGGGTTTTACAGTACATTGCAAGTGTAGATGGATGATAAGATAAGATAAGTGGAAGTAGAAGCATGTTTTTATGTAATGTGTTATAACAGTTTAAACACCTTGAAATCTTGACTTCAGCCTAGCAGAGATGAGACGGGGTTTAATTTACTAAACTATTGGAGTAATAATGATGATGACGTTGATTTGTACAGGACAACGTTCTTTATGAAAGAGAACAAGTATTACACTAACGTCAACTTCTTCCTGCCGTTCTCTTATCTCATGATTCTCGGCCTTTTCTTCACCGAGAAAACCAAACAGGTATTTCAACTATGCACACACACACACACGCACACACCACATGGCAGGAATTCCAAGTCTGACTCGGAGTGCATACAGCTTACTTACTAAAAGTGGTAATCTCGAGTTCAGCTCTGGGTGTGAACTGTGAAACAGATGCACATTGCGGGGTTGTTATACATGTATGTTGTCTCGGTCTGGAGATTTGCAAGCCACATTAATAAAATGAGCCAAATCAGCAGTCGCTATTATGGCAGTGTTAACACGAATGGTCAGTGTATGACTTACTGGCGGAAGTTTGGGGTTGATGAAGTGACGTCATGGTTCTGACGTTGAGAGTAAAATTAATTTTAATTATGACAGAAGGTTACGACTGCAATCAGTATAACGTGGCCTATTTTAACGTGTTGGTGACATCTTGTGACCTACAAATGTCTCGGCTGGTGAGGCCAATGTCTCGGTCTCTGTAGGTGAAGGTCTCTGTCTCGTCTCGTTTTTGCTGAAAGAAAGCCGTTACAGATAAATGAACGTAATAAAATCCTTAAATGATGATGGATGGTGATGGTGGTGGTGGTGGTGGTGTTGCAGCCGTCGATACTGAGTCGAGATCAGACGGACGAGTGGAAGGGCTGGATGCAGCTCGTCATCCTCATCTACCACCTGACTGGAGCCAGTAAGATCCTGCCGATCTACATGCAGATCCGAGTCATGGTCTCATCTTACCTCTTTCTGTCTGGCTACGGACATTTCTGCTACTTTTTCAACAAGGCTGACTTCAGTCTACACCGACTGCTCACGGTAACGTTCACGTCAGACTGATTACGGAGGTTGTTGTCATGGAGCTACATTGTGCTTCTCATCATAACGGCCGATGTTTATCATCGCTATTATTATCTCATTATTAAGTTGTTCTGGCTGATCATTCTTCAGAACCTGTTGTGTTGCACAACAACCGTAAATCTCAGAAACGGAAACGAAACCTCACGAACGTCACCAGATGCTGTGGATAACTTGTCTTCCAAGATCACTTAGTAAATGATAATGCATATTCATGCTATAGACCCAAGAGTTTTGACTACAGTTGAATAGAACGTCACTGTGGTGCTGTACTTAGCCACCTTGTGTGTAGCTGTGATTTCAGTGCCTGCCTCACGGGTGAATCGTCCTTCGGTGTCAGTCCCAACTTCGGATTAGCGTTTTAGCTGAGCGGAAATTGTTCTAAAAATAGAACAGTGGGTTACACGGGCTGACAGATGGAAAGATTCAGTCGAAGCGCACGCTGTACTTATTTTATTTGGCGCTCGATGATGTGGTCTGTTCCTTCCATGAAGGATACCAGCTGCTATTCCGGCTGCCGCAATCATCACCATGTTTGTTTATGTTTACTTTGCTCGGCTAAAAACTGAAGTGGTTTTCCGCTCACCGAACTTTAATCCTTATGATGATTAACCTGTGTGTAAGCACAATAGGACAGAGACTAGAAAGTTCAGTCCAAAATGAAGTCGCCCAGTGTTAGTGAGCTGAGTGACTGTGTGACGGCTGTCGTTAGGTGCTGGTTCGTTTCAACTTCCTCGTCGTCGTCCTGTGTCTGGTGATGAATCGTCCGTATCAGTTCTACTACTTTGTGCCTCTCGTCTCGTTCTGGTTCGTCATCGTCTACGTCCTCATGTCCGTCTGGCCTCGCATCACGACGTCTTCTGTCGACAGTAAGTAAGTCCATACACGCGTCGTTCACATCATGACGACACGTTTCACTAACAACAGATGAAGGACGTCGTACCCCGTTGATGCTAGTCTCTGTGTCGTAGACAATTGAGTCCATAGATAGATGGATATAGCACAGAGTCTGTGACACTTGGCCAGTGCACTGCCGCGACTCATTTGCCCACACTTATTCCTCATTCCGCTAAGGTTAGGAGGCTGAGTTGGCTGAGTGGGTGGTTCCATACCAACATATCTACAAATGGTCACTTATTTTAGTGACAAGTTGTCGCCCTAACTGGACGCAATCGTACTGGCCCGCCGTGCAGTGTCGGCTGCCTGACCGCTGATGCGCCCGGCCCACCCACTGGCAGCGTTACCGACTCGACAGACAACGATGACAGACAACAGACGCCATAGAGCAAAACAATACTTGCCCATTAGGCGGGCCAGTAATAATCAGGCTTGGCATAGAGTAACGGTTATCTGGGAATTAAATTAGGGTGCATTACTTTCTATACTGGGATATGCTAGCAGCAGGTAAACCTGTCAAACTGGGACGAATGTGCTTTATGACATCATCGGGTTTTGTTTAAAGGAGAAACATGAAATGTCTGAAGAACTCACAAACTTGTGTTCTTGATTCTTATCAGATTGCCGTCGTATTGATTGAGCGACCGTTTTCTTCAGGTACTGGCTAGGCTAGCCGAGGCTGTGATGGCTAAATGACTCTGTTGTTGTCATTGTAGTGGAGGTTTGCATTTTGTGAATGCTTTCTGCTGCTGTGGTGTCTGGCTGTTACAGATTCACCGCTGCAGTATCTCTATCTGCTGATGAAGTTTGCTGCTCTAGTCACGTTCATTACTCTGATGTATGCTTCAGAGGTAACAAGAGTCCTAATGCTGCCTGCTGCTGCTGCTTTGAATACAATGTTCAGAATTTCAACTTTCAGTCACTGAAATAATTCTGTCAATTATCGACGTTCTTGTGTCAGTTATCATCATTTTGTGCTTTGTAACTCGGGGTCTGGACATCACAAAAGATGCATTCCACCCTTCTTCTCTGAGTGTCTCTTGTTTCATTGGATGATTTTTGGGATTCCACCCCACGTGACCTCCCCCTCCCCTCCAATAGACAGCATCTGAGCTCTGGTGCTTGTGTGGTGGATAAGAGGGAAGATAATCAGAACTGCTCTGTGCTGTGTTGTGTACAACAGTTGTGCACAACGATACACACACACATGCACACAGTTCTTATATTTGTGCATGTTAGCTAGGTTTAGATTTCTGTTTGTGTACATATTTAAGTTTTGTCTTTTGTGAGTTCTTTCATGTCAGCTGAGGTCATTTTGTTCTTGTATTGCTTGCTTTTGTTGTGTTGGGTTTAGTTTTTTCAGTACTTAGCCAAGAGATTGGCTGGGAAGAACGTCTCCAAAATGACCTATTTTGTGTCCAGTGGGACGTCAAACCTGTACTCAGTCCCACGTTAGCTGCGGTGACCAGTGGAATTTGGTCAGTTAAACACAAAGACTGGAAGTGATGGTTTGACTGTATTTCACTCTGTCGTTGTGAGAACTTTCCACACATTTTCTGTTTCACTTTGTTGTATGACACTATTTTTGGGACAGTGCAAATGTTAGTGGCAGCTGTGCAATGCTATATTTGCTAGCCAGATTTCTGTGGAATATACAGGCCACAATGTCATTGCATTGTAGGTGTTCTTTGAGAAGATATTTCTGTCGCGACTTATGAAGCCACTGTTTGTCTCTGCAGATGACTCATTGTTGGACTGGAGATTCAGATGGCAGCTCGATCGATATGTATGCAGTTTCATCGGTTTCTGTTGTGTATTGTACATTTACTTCAATGCTTTGACACTGTTATTTGGCTGAGAGGAAAGCCATCTCGCCTGTAAATAATTACATCCCCAAAGGTTCTGTTGCAGAACAAGAGGAGTTAGAGATGACATATGGTGCAGCCTAATTTCTAACAAAAGCAATATTGCCCTAATTCCATGCAGGATCTTCGTAAGAATGTCGTACAATTTTCAAGTCAAACAAGGCAATTGTAGACATTAGACTTCTCCCCCGGTGCCTCCACCTGGTGAAGTCAACAAAATATAATGTAGTATTTGATTCTGCTCCATTGTTGCTATTATTCGAAAACATGATGTCATCCACAAAACCGGAAGTGCATAACATGTAGCATTGTTGTCAAGAGGACCAAGCCATAGGTAACTTGTACAGAAAATTTTATGAAATGTGGACGTGTGATGTTTTAGATATGTGAGCGGACAGACAGACAAACAAACAGACACTCTGATCGCAATACTTCACACCCGTGCTGAATGCAGACTGAGTGCCAGGTGGCCGCCGACCCTCAGACCAAGCCAACCGACTTGGACTGTGAGGGAGCCTATTGGCAGCTGGCGTCCACACTCATCGTTGCCATTTATTATTATTACTCAGTCCACAGGCTCAGTTTACCGTCCCACGGAGGATGGAAGGTTAATACATGAGTGTGTGAATGTTGCAGAGCACCGTGTATGGGATGTGCTTTGCATTTGCTCTGATTGTTGCCATTTATTATTATTATTCAGTCCACAGGCTCAGTTTACCGTCCCACTGAGGACTGGAGGGTGATACATGAGTGTGTGAATGTTGCAGAGCACCGTGTATGGAATGGGTTTTGCATTTGCTCTGATTGTTGCTAAGAAACGCAAAATGCTCGGTGACCCTGGCACCGTTCAGCCAGGCCTATGTCGAGTGTTCATCTGGATCACTGGCTTTCTCTCCATCGCCGGCCTTGTTGTGAGTATGATTCAGCAGTGTACTGTTTAGTAGAACATTCACTTAATGTAAAAGCGCTAGGCTAGGTTGTAGGCTACGTTTAAAGATTATGTATGACAGATTTAAATGTGATGGCGCACGTGTTTCACACTTAAAATTTAGCATTTATTTTAATTTTTGCTATTTTAGAACATTATATATATAATTGTCTTATATGACGATTATGTCAACATAATAGGAAGTTAAGCGATTACAGGGATCGTTTGCTGTTTGGAAATATATAATATACTACAATATGGCCAAAATCGCATTATACATTCGTGCATTTTTATTAGTGCTTTTCATCACGACCAACTCAGTAACACTTTCTGCTTGCTGCCTGTGAATTTACTTACTTACTAGCAGCATGTGCAGAGTGTTGCAGCCGTGTCTGTCTGTCTTTACTGACAGTTTCTACGTTCATCGTTTGTTCTGTGCTCATTTCAAACAACAAATTTGTGTCTGTACATTTCTCTGTCTGTTTGTCTGTGTGTACGTAAATGGGTCATAACTGTGGTCTAGCGCTTGAGTGTCATGCTCACGGCTGATTGGATGTGAGATGTACAACTTGAGCAAATTTGTATGCTCTGGCAACTCTCAACTGAGAGGAAGTGAACTGTAGCTGACCTGATGCTGACAGAGAGCCTAGTGCAGCTATATGGGCGGTAGTATGTATGTGAAATTGTGCTTTATGGTTGCAGGGCTATACAATCTTTACACATCTGTGTCCACACAAGAAAACATGCAATGTTGTTCATTCCTATCTAGCGTTTATTCCGGTCAGATTTTCATATGCGTATATCATTTAATATTCATCTCTTTCATTTACAACATTATATCTTCGCTTAATTTCCAAAAGTACTTATATGCTTTCAGAGTGATTTAGAGAAAACGACGTTAAAGTTTGATGAGCAATATCAGTCAAACTTGATACTGTTACTGGCAAAAAATCGAAAAATCTTAACTTATATTCTATTTAGGTTTTGCAGTTTTGTCAGACATGCATCACACAGTTTTACCTGCAAATTACACCATGCCTGCCTTTAGTCCCCAGCCGCAGAGCATCACCGCCCTTTGGCTGGTACTCATTTTGCCGTTTCTCGGAGGGTAGAAGGCTGAGTCGACCTGGGACCACTACAAGGTCTCGGTGCTGGGGTCCACAGTAGGCGGGACTTCTGCCGGTAATAACCAATGAACGTTGGTGTGTTTCACTGCTGCGTTGCAGATTGTTGCGTACATCTGCCTCCGCAACATTCACAACAGCCTGAGAGCAAAGTACAGTGTCTTCTTTGCGTGGTTTGGACGAATTTCGCTTGAGGTAAGTTTTCATCAGAAACTTTGTCTGCTACATTGAATTTAGTCATCTGTGCTGTAAAGTGTCGACCATGGTGAATATCTCTGATGTACTAGAGCCACTGAGTGTGTCATCTCGCCAGATCTGTTTCACTGCTTCAGAAAAACTCCTGCTTTATTGATGACAGTGTCTGTATTACTACCACTACCACCGCTACTACTACTACAACCGTTCGTTTTTAGATCGACTCTTTTAGAGAGTCGACCTAATAAAGCCGGTCTCAAATGTCCGTCCATGCGTAGGTACGTAGGTACGTCCGTTAGTCCGTCCGCAAAAAATATTTTTAGATTTCAATAAAATTTGGCATGTTTGTAGAGATTGATGAGTGATGCAGGACGGTATGCAGTATGACCCGATCCAAGATGAAGGTTAAGGTCACGAGCCCTTCAAAGTTGGACATCCGGCCATTTTTAACAGCTATCTCCTCCGCCATTTACAATGGGAGCTGGCAACTGACCACTGATTCTTAAACTACAGCATAATATCTAAATTTGGTTGGGCTGGATTTTTGATATTTGTCCTAGTTTTTGTGTCACATGAATTTGAACTTGACAGAAACGTCACTTGCGAAGAGTCGACCGTCAGTCCCGCATGGGGCTAATTTTCTTTATATTTAACCGACCTGGTTTAACCACCGAGTTACTCTGTGGTTGTTATAGTGCAGTTCGACCAACCTGTCTCTATCAGTACATTCTCTGACATTGACTCTATCCAGTTTCTGCAGCAACACTGGGATAAGGCCATCATGGATAGCAGACTTCACTCCCGGTGACGCCACCTTGCAAACTCAACCAAACATAACGTCGTGTGATTGATTCTGCCCATTGGCCCCATTATTAGAAAACCGGAAGTAGATGACGTATTGCATTGTGGTCATGGCAACACGTGTACACAGAACTGGTGGATGGTTGTGATGTATACAGCTGTTCGTGGCACAGTATCACATCTGGTTGGCGGCCGACACTCACGGGCTGCTGGTACTGCTGCCTGGCTACGCGGTCATGAACGTGATCTTGTCGTCGTTCATCTTTGTCTGTGCGGCTCATGAGATCCATGACGTGACAGCGCGACTACTGCCTCACTTAGTACCTCATGACTTTAAACACATGCTCTGTAATGTCGCCATGACGATCGCCATCGCTGTTCCGCTCGCGCTCGCTCGCGCTCCATCTCCCACGTTCTCGTGACTACACGGTGACACAGAACATGTCCATTGTCCACTGTCAGTAGAAAGCGATGCCGCTATAAACTCTGCCTGTAACTCCACCAAATGCCGACCACTTTCAAAATTCTCTTTAACCGTCCGACTCGGCAGTGATTTGTATTGAAGTCATCATTAAAGATTCCACCGCACCTTAGACATGTCGCTACACTACCTTTGGAAATATTTGACACCTTTGACCAGCTAGTCCAGCGTCCCAGTTATTTGTACGCCTACTAGTGCTACTACTGTTACTATGTTTTTCCGTCATCAGCCTAGTAGTCCGGACTGAATGCAGGATACTGTAAAACCTTCAGTTTGGCTGCCCTGGCGACTTTACATGCAAAATTCTTTTGGTGCCTTTTATTTTAGCGAATTCAAACCACACAACACGATTCCAACACAGCATACTATAGCAACTAAAATTGGTATAGGATCAATATTCACACCCTTTAGTTTCGTGGTTTTGTTTAGCTTGTGAAATTTGCAAAATAAAGGGCTCGTGAACATTAAGGGACAGTACAGTAGGCCACGTCCTGAAAGTGAAGGTTTGTGGTTTGTGGAGTACATTTACACGGGCCAGGTTGCCTTCAGCGGCTGAGCATTAAAGCACTGTGGACAACAGATGCAAGTTAACGTCGTTTTGTAGTACGGTTCATCAAAGCTGATGCGTTGATTGATGAGTATTGTTAGTGAAGGCTTTGATCAACAGTGATTTGATGTTAATG
>Ga0209363_1000341_pt1 | contig 17344 bp, 12 predicted proteins | sample WorMetexBAHAMAS3_FD_187385 | JGI IMG/M metagenome (GOLD analysis project Ga0209363, IMG submission 187385) | Marine gutless worms symbiont microbial communities from Max Planck institute for Marine Microbiology, Germany - Inanidrilus exumae... | ecosystem: Host-associated > Annelida > Digestive... | reverse complement strand
CATTAAGGAGTTCAACTTATTCAGTCAAGAAGTAGTAATATATTAATGTGTTTAACCGACACAGCATTAAAATGGTTTGCTGGTAGAACCGACATCGATGCGTTGGCCAGTTATGTTGTTTGTTCTGGTGACGGCGAATGCTGCAACTGTTCGTCGTCCAACTCGCTGGCTGTGTGTTCCATGTGGCTGAGTTGGCTTGCTGGTCGACTAGTCTCGTCCATCTGAGACGCGCTGCTGTCCTCTTCAACGTTATCGACTGGACGATCAGGCGACGATGAGTTCTCCACCTCCCGCAGCGCCAACGCCACAGACGACGTGGGTGGTCGCTGGACCCAGTCCTGCTCGACGTGGGGCGTGTAGCGCGAGTCGGCGCCGTGACGCAGTTGCGAAGTGCGAGCGTCGAGGGCCGTTCTGAACCACGCCTGGATGGCCAGCTGAGTGCTGAGTACCGCCGCCGCCGACGCCGCCGCGTAGCTGGAGCTTGGAGCGGTGTCGAAGTTGCCGCTGACCGTCGAGTTCCTATCATACGCTGCCACATCGGCGTAGCCGTGGACGGGCGGAGACGGCAGGACTTCGAGGAACCACCGACGTTGGATCGCTGCCGCTGCTGCCGCAGCCGTTGACGAAGGACACACGCTCGGAGACTGAATCAGAGACGACGACGGACCGGGTTTCACGCGCGTCGGAAGTACCGACGGAAATGATCGACAGTCTGCCACGGACGACAACACACGGTCGTGCGGAGTCGCGATTGACACCGTGACGTCACTTCCGCCGTGTTGGTCGCCGCATGGTCTGAGCGACACCACGTGACCAGCGCAGTTGGCCAGTCGCCGACATGAACTGGCGGCAAATGAATGTCGATCGCCGCGCGAGAGGCAAAAACGACGCAACTTGTGCGACTTTTCGGTGTCGTCGTCGTATTTCCCGTATGACATTGCGGCAGCCGATGATGTCATCGGTTCCTGTGCCGCAGAACGAGTGACGTCATCGACTTCGTTCTTCGACAGATCTAGACCTTTACATATCGCTTCCTCGCGACAATAACCTGCATCATTGTCACAAAATAACGCTGCAATACGGACTCTGAATGTGCTTTGCAGTAATACCGCGGTTTTACGGTATTTCAACGGTAATTGAGTCAAATCAGTCAATAATTATTATCAACATGGTTAACGAAACAAGTAGCCAAGTAGCTTTTTCCTGCTTCATTTTTGAGCAGTTCCTCTGAAGATGGTATTTGTTGTCTTCTTTCACGTAATGAAAACAACATCACTAAGGATAGGTTGCGGGCGTGTGGGAATGAGGACGACACTACAGTAGTGGATATAAAGATATCATCTGTGGATATGGTTGTGATGGGATATCAAAGTTCATAACCGTGTAAAGGTCCCTTCACACCGATTGCGTTGCATGGCGTTGCCGGTGTGACCGATCCTTAGGTCTTCCGTTTCGAATTTGATATTCGATAAAATCATTCTAAAATCAGGCTAGAACTAGAAGGCACTCGTGAGAGATCATACCTCTTCCGAGCCTAAATGAAATTCCGACATTCGGCAATTATTAATTTACTTCGCCCATGCGACCTCTGCCCTCACCACACTCTACTTTCTCGGCGTCTCGGTACTTTTCGTTCACATACCTTTTTCACAGCAAAGGGCCCTCTGCCTTGAACTTTAGACGTGACTTAGATAGGGTCAAGTTGAACCAACATATTAGGTCAAAAGTCATTATGTTCGACAGTTATTGTTCGCGCACACACACGCGGACTGATCCGTTAGCATTGCATTTCGCAACAGGATGCTGGAGATAACACAACGAGACGGCGACTATACCTCGACCGTGTGATTCGTCGGCGTGTTGCCGCGTTTCCACGTCCGACATTCGTCGTCGCTTGGTTGACAAGTCCGCTCGTCTCGTGCATCCGTCGCCGGCTCCGTCATGAGACGAGCAGTCTCCGCCTTCGTTCATCCGACACACAAGTCGACTTCCGGTTACGTAACGACCGCGCTCGGACAACGGCGCATGCGCGTATAGTCGCGCGGGAAATGCAGCGGTCGAATGCTGCAGCATTCTATGCTGTAACTGCATGCGCCTGTACACATCAGATTGTACCAAGCTCCATAGATTATTTAACAAGTTTTTTTTCAGCAAGTGGTTCGTACGTCAGAGATGGACATTGATGAAGTCTTCACAATCCAACCCAATCCGATCCACCAGATGTCAGCCCCAACCCAATCTACGGCCGTAGTATCAATAATGCGTCTGTGTCAAAGCTGTATCATATAGGGTGAAGTGACGTCACAGAAATCTACGATCTCTATGTTGTAGAGCATGTTGCCGTACTTTGCGAAGTTAACTGGTGAAGAGCTGTCACATTATTTAAACAAGAGGCTCAGCTACAGCAGAGGTACCGAGCGACGCGCTGTGTAAATTCGTGCTACGTTTCACGAGCTGTGGAAGTTATAAAGGTTTCAAACAGCAAAAGTGACCTCCAGAATCATTCAAGGGCATTGGCAATGGTGCCATTTGATAGGCCACGTACGATTTCCTGTTAGCTTTCCATTGCAACTATATCTCTATCTTGCACCGTTTCCGAGATATCAACACTTATTTCTCAAAATATAACGAGGTCACGTGACTTTGAACCCATCCCTTTTGGGCGTAATATATCATGCATGCACTCGTACTCCTCTGTATTAATCAGAGATATGATTGAGGCAAAATTTAAAAAAACGGGTCACATAACCCTAACCACGCCCCTTTTATGGGTGGTTTGTCACCATAGGCCACACGATTTGATACAGTCTACCTGCATGCAAAATTTGACGATTTTAGCTTCAGCCGTTCCGAAGATATCACTGGGGGCGTCGAAATTTAAAGTGGGTCACGTGACCCTAACCACGCCCCTTTTAGGGACAGTTTGCCATCCATGGGCTAGCACTTGCTACGATCAATATGTCTACCAAATTTGAAGGTTCTATCTCTACCCACTACCAATATACGAAAGAACCATACAAAATAGCGAAAATAGGGTAGTCACTGAAAATAGCGCAATTCGATAGAGCGCACACAAGTTTCTATCAGTGTTCCGTGGTAACTGTGTTTCTGTCTTGCACCTTTTTTGAGACAGCGCGAGATAGTGGTCGAAAATTGCCGATTTAAATTTACATCCACCTCTATTTGGCGCCCCGTAGAAGGCGACTCAATTGGAATTTCGCCGAGATTTTTGGCGACAGAAAACTAGTCCCTTGGCTATCGTACGGCGTTTTGCATGCTCTTTTGTTTAGTTTTTTTGTACAGTGCCGGCTTGTGACGGACAAACAGACAGAGATCGACAGATAAACAATGACTACATATACCGCGCTAGCATACGTCGCGCGATAATAAAATTGCATCAGTAGGTTTAAGAAAAGCTTAATGCTAGCGCCGTCTATGTTTATATTTCCTTGCCCTAAATCATGGCGGCAGGAACAGCTGGCATAGATAGGAATGAAGAAAAAATTACATCACTGGCAACCTATTTATAATTGGTGGAAAGCTGTACTACATAATCAATGATATTATCTTCCGTTGCTGTAGTACGAAATGTGTAACATTCTTATGAGCCATAACTAAAACGGTGTTATCTTAAAAAACATCAAGAAAACTGAAACCGCGTTTAATCGTCTCAAAAAATCCTACGACAGAACAAACTTGAGTTAATTCCATACATGCCTTAGAGTCGGCAATGAAGCAATAGCCTACTCTGCAGTTACATTAATTTTCTATTTTGATCTTTGTCCAAAAAAATAAATGCAAACAGACTCGCACTTTTTCTCACGTTTACCGCCTCCAGAGTCACGAAAGCCTTTCGCAAACGGGTTGTTGTCAATTTTCAGCTGCGTAATCTGTCAAACACACGCTATTATCAACATTCACAAAAGGGTAGACTAATATTATCACACCACTTCTTCTTCTTCTTCTGATTCACCACTCTGTGCATCTATAACTCCCTCTCTTTTTCACTCCCGGCTTAAACCTACCTCTTTCACAAATCCTACCCCCGTAGTTTCACTTCTTCCTCCCTGACTGGCTCCACGGACCTTTGCCTGGACCGTTTCTTTTGAGCTACTTGGTTTTTGATTTTATTTTTCCCTTATTTTTGTTTCTTGGCCGTGCGCTAGATTAAACTGGCCATCCCGTCAGCTTAATCTACCATATCGTATCGTATCGTATAAACTTATACATAAACTCAAATGCCCAAGATATGATTCCATTATTGGAATATATGGAAATTTAGTGTTTGTTTACAGCTGCAGCTAAAATTTGTGGCAAATTATAATGTTAAACTGACAGCTTGATCGGCGCGAGACACAAATCGAACTAGATGGTTGTATTGTGTGAAATGCCCACAATACAGTATTTGGCGCGCAGCGCTCGGCTATCTGTACACACAAAGCTGTTTACTTCCTTCATTCGACGAGGCCTAGTGTCACGTAGCTCAATAGTCGATGATGATTGACTGCTTGCGACTGAGTGATGCCAGCGTTATCTGCCGTGTTGTCAACCCGCATCCGACGTGTCCGAAAAATTTTGGAGTACGTTCCGTATACGGACTGTACTGGCCAGGGGAATGACTTTGAATTGATTCCAATGGTAAAAAATGGAAACTAGAAATCTCGTAGAAGGTTATTTTAGTGATGAATTTCCAGTGATCTCTGACCATTTGGAGTCATGGCGTCCTGAACTCGCAAAGCGTTAAAAAATCCAGAAATTGTTGGCGTTTTTTTCATAAAAACGACCTATTACGGTAAAAGTAAAAATTCTGCTACGAAAGTTTTTATCGCGACACCGATCGACGTGTTGTGTAATGTTGTGTGTTCACATTTCGTGAAATTTGGACGACGGGAAATCGTTAACATCGTGCGTTGCTTACCTGACAAAAAAACAAAACATTTGCCTGGCTCTCCAGCTGTCGCTACTGCGCCGATCGCGCCCAAAATCTGCCGTGCCAGCCCCCGAGAACGTACTTAGAGTGCTCCAGATTTCGTCCAAATTGGTTCACTTTCGGCAGAGTTATAGCCGAACGCGTGAACACCGCCAAAACGCGCCGTAAAGTGAATCCAATATTCGTCTGAAGCCTATAGCTTTGAGCAGAATAATGATTCGAAGAACTACAAACGTGATGTATATGGGTTAATTGTCCGATTTGGCGTTGAGCTATGGCGATTTTATCCTTCAATTAGTTCGAGCAACTTCATCTTGAACATACATACAGTTCCTTGGGTCAGAGATCTATCAAATTTAAAGGACGTTGTCTATAGAGCTCTCTCCCAGACGAACTCGTCTGTCATGCCTGCCCACTCAATTTGCTAAACGTTTAAGGAAATTTATGATTGACAAGTCCTTAGTTTCACTGTAACTCTACGTTTTATGTCATTTCTGACATTTTGTGTATTACATAATTACTTTTTATTCTAGTTGCAGTTGTTAGTTGTGCTTGTGTTCCAATCTCCGTTTTTTCTTCTTAGTGTGACATGTTTGTATGTCCGTCGTCTGTCTGTCTGTCTGTTATATTCACAAATATTATATGTATACACTCAGGCAACCAGCTTTGATAGAGTATTCCTTCTGGTAGCCTTCCACTGTAATAATTATTATAATTTGTGATTATTGTTTCTTATTGTGGACAATAAAATATCTATCTATCTATTAATAGCATTCAGTGGCTTCTGTGTTTAGAAGCTGCGGATAAAGTTTCGATATTTGCTGTTTTAAAGCTGCAATACAGTTGGGGCCTACAGACTTTGAACTGTGAGATGTTAAAGCAAGTTACTAAGTCTGGCACCTTCTCATTTTGGTAGGCGGTGACCGCGATGAACTGCGTCTCGATGAACGTGTACGTGCGAAAGCAGTTGTAAGCCATCTTGAAGAAGTCGCTTGCACGGATCAAGTGAAAACGAGGTTGGTACTTGTGCATTGAATTCAGGATTGTCTGAAAGAATAATATTTATTTTATTAGTGTAAAAATCCTCGAATCGATTACAATCTCGGTATATGATGTAAGTATTATTTAACTAATTAATCAATCAATCAATCAATCAATCAATCAATCAATCAATCAATCAATCAATCAATCAATCAATCAATCAATCAATCAATCAATCAATCAATCATTTTATTGTAAATAAGGCATGACATAACGTACACCTACATACTACATAATTCATAGAAACAACGCTCCAGTAAGTAGAACAAATTACTCCCAAAATTCAGCGACGGATCCAGGGTTTTCCAGCGGCTTAATATGCTTATATATAGGCTTAGGTTGAAGAAACACACATGCGACAACCAAAAGCGATAGCACCACTTTTGGGTATGAAGATATGCTTCCACAGAAAAATGTTAAAAATAAAGTTTAGAATGAAGCAAGAGAGACATTAAAGTGTTACGGACAAACAAGAAAACAAACTAGAAATGTGTGGCAGAGCGTAGCGTGTAGCCCGCGCGGCACAGCAGTGACGTCCTCTAGCGTATAGGTTAAACAAACATAAGTAGTAATCACCCCAGTAAACTCAGTACTGATCCCCTCAAGGTATAGCAGTGGTGCAGCGTAGCCAAGCTGCTGATCGACGAGGGGGTGTACGTCTTTCCTATCTTAAATACCGGAGTTACTGGACTAAAGTTCACAAAATTTTTATATAATGTAGCCACATCATCAGAGATAAACCTTTTAAAATCAGAATGGCTATATTGCAATCCATTTCGGAATGTCGGGGCTACGAATAAAGGTGAATAGTCCGATTTTGCCATTTTGACCCTGAAATTGGTTGCCTTGCCGTGGCAACGTCCCCTGAGTCATCGGGAAAAGGGGGTCAAACCGTCAGATTAGTAATCTACGATTAAATACCTACCATATGGTGGAAACGTGGTGAAAATCGGTCCATTAGATCCTGAGATCATTTTGCTTAAAGTTTTATTTTTAAAAAGAAGTTAATGCAAGCAGAACATTGCCCGCGGAGCATGTATGTCGCGCGGGCTAAACAAGAACATCGAACCCCACGGCAGACTGCGAAGTAAGAGTGCCACCATGCCCGTGGTGATAGAGGAGGTCCGTACCATGAAGTTCAAAATGGAGCAAAAGTTAGTCATTACGTAAGAGGGTACTGGTGGGGATATATCCCAGTTATCCCGTGCCCTCTGGATCCGTTGCATTTACAAAATTTTATGCGAATCCACCCGCCATATTTCGATGTGAAAACAAGCATCAGTCATCATTTGGCCGCGGAGGAAAGATGGCCAGTTGGCGGGATAGACAACGAAAATTCCGAGTTCAACTCACAAATCCGTGTTTGTCAGAAATGTTGTTGGTGAGCTTCAGTTTGTGGAAAGAGACCGGTTTGCTCATCCACTGCTCGCCGGTCGACGGAGAGTCCGGATGGATGTACATCCGCTTCGGCATCTCCGGATCGGCTTTTCCGGCAACCAGCCAACTGGAGTTCTGGAACTTGTAGCGGCAGTCGTCGACGGCAGCGATGTCCATCGTCAAGATGTACTTGCATCGACACTCCAAGCCGCTCACCTTCACCTTGAATGGAGGAAACATCCGCCTTCACAAACGACAACCGCTGCGGTATAACCACGTGCAACTACGAGTTACGCACTCAATTGGAGTCCCCTAGAAGGAGGTCGCCATAATAAAGTGAATATTTTATGTAGAGCTATAAACTATAAAATGTGTATGACAAAAATTGTATAAAGGACGGGGCTAATGCTACGTGCTGGATTGCGAGTCGTTTCTTCTGTCAATACGGCAGCGCGGCAACGGTTATTATATAGGCTCGAAGAGCCTATATTAGAATTACTCCACGGGGCAAAAAACGGTGTTCACGCATTCGGCTATTACTCTGCCGAAAGTGAACCGATTTGGATGACACCTGGAGCACTGTGAGCATATTGTTGGGTGGCTGGTCCTGATAGACTACGCAGTAGCGACAGTTTGAGAGGCAGCCAAAATTTTGTTTTTTCCCCCGATAAATAACGCACGATTACGCTGACTTTCCTTCGGATAAATTTCACGAAATGTCAACGCAACAACGCCGATAGGTGAGATAGTCAAAAGTTTCGGAACAGAAATTTAAAAATATTACCGTAAGGGGTCGGTTTTTGAAACAAAACGCAAAACTTGCTAACAAAATTACCAGGCCTTGCGACTTTAGGCCGCCATAACTCCTCAATGATTACAGATCGACGGAAATTCACTACCAATTTGACTATCTACGGGATGTCTAGTTTATATTTTTTACCGTTAGAATTAATTCAAAGTCTTTCCCTGGGATATACGCTGTACGTCCGTACAGGAAACGTACTTACCCAAATTTTCGGCACCGTTCGATGTCTGATATTGCGTATTAAAACCAATAGTACGCCGCAGTGCTGGTGCTACCTGGCGACCGATATATGGAAGAAAAGCAGACTGAATTGGAAACTGAAAATAATTAAAACGGCAGATAACGCTGACATTACTCAATCGCAGGTACGTGACACTAGGCGTCGTCGAATGCAGGAAGTAAACAGCTTGTGCATGGATAGCGGACCGCTTCGGGCAAGTACTGTATTGTGTCATTCCACACAATACAGCCTTCTATTTTTTCTGTCAAGTATTTTGACTGACTTTTTCATCAAGTAAATCTGTTGAAATAAAATACTGGTCTGCGGTATACATAATATTATGTCCTGTCTTTTCTGAGGTTCACTGTAGCTGGGACAACAATGTGCTCACAGTGCTCCAGATTTCATCCAAACCCGTTCACTTTCGGCGGAGTTATAGCCGAACGCGTCAACATCGTTATTTGCCCCGTTGAGTGTTTCCACAATTCGCCCCAAGCTGTGCTTTGCTTCGGGCGAATAGTGATTTTCTGCAATGCATTCATTTATCAGAAATGCAGCGCTGATGTAAATATCACTCACGTTTTGAATATACACCTATTCAATAGACGTTCAATAAATGTCCAGTAAACAATATAAGAAGCTCGGCTATCGCGGAGCAAGCGCGCGATGCTGTATGTTAGTAAGTTCGTGCTACGTTTGACGAGGTATGGCTGTTAGAAATGTTTCAATCAGCAAAGGTGATCTTCAAGCTCATTCAAGGGCATTGGCACTGGTGCCATTCGATAGGCCACATACGATTTTCTATTAGTTCTCAATTGCAACAATGCACCGTTAACGAGTTATTAGCACTTATTATCACTTATTTCCAAAAATGTGAAGAGGTAACGTGACTCTGAACCACTTTTGAAGATAATATATTATGCATGAACAAATACTCCTGTGCATCAGTCAGCACACAAAATTTGAAGTGCTCAGCTTCATCAATTTCAAATATACGATTGGGAGCAAAATTATAAAAACGGGTCACATGATCCTGACCACGCCATTAAGGGTAGTCTCTGATATATTCCACCTGCATACAAAATTTGGTGACTCTTGCTTTAGCCTTTTCGGAGATATGACCGCGGGCGTCGAAATTGAAAATGGGTCACATAACCCTGACAACGCTCTTTTAGGGTTGGTTTGTCATCCAAAAGCTAGGATCTGATACATTCTTCTACCTGTGTGACAAAATGTGATGATTCTAGCTTTGGCCGCTTCATAGATATCACTGGGGCTACAAAATTTAAAGTGGGTCACGTTACCCTGACCACGCCCCTTTTAAGTGTGATTTGTCATTCTTACGCTAGGATGTGACATAGCCTACCTGTGTACAAAATTTGACGACTGTAGCTTAAGCCGTTCCAGAGATATGGTTGGTGCCCACTAAAATTTAAATAATTCACGTGACCTGACCACTTGCCTTTCAGGGATGGTTTGCCATCCATGGCAAACTTGCTGCAATTAGCTTATTTACCAAATTTGAGGTCTTTATCTCCAACCACCACGTAGATATGACAAGCGACACAAAATGTCGAAAATGGGGTGGTGTGGGGCAGTTAGGGTCACTCAAGGTCATTGAAAATAGCGCAGTTCGATAGAGCGCATACGAGTTCCTATTAGCGTTGCATAGTAACTATGTCCCTATCTTGCACCGTTTTTGAGATGTAGTAAGATATTGGTCGAAAATTGCCGATCTGAACTTACCTCACCGCTATTTGGCGCCCCCTTTCATCTCGGCGAAATTCCGACGGGGTCACCCCAAATGACCGCTTTGGTGGTGACCCCGTCGGAATTTCGCCGAGATTTGTGGCGTCACAAAACTAGATTCCCTGAGCCATCGTATGACGTTGTTTGCGTGTTCTTACGTTTAGCCGTTTGGTACAATACCGGCGTGTGACAATCGGATAGACGAACAAACGGACAGACAGACAGACAGAGGGACGGACACACGACGACTGCATATACCGCGCTAGCATAGCGTCGCACGGTAAAAACCCGCCGTTTTCGCTAAAATACAAATGCAGTATTCAAACAAAATCATTGACAGTCATCTAAGACTCTATGACGACTGTGAATTATAAGTAAAACTCTGACAGTGGACCGACCTGCCAGACTTAGTGATGACCATTTCGGTGCCAAGTGCGGAGAACTGATCCCATAGTGGTTTGTACTCCAGTTCCACTGTTGGACTTTCTCCACCATCGCCGGCCAGACTACTGCCGTCCCTCTCATCTGCGGCGCCTCGACGCCGGTGGTCGAGCATGTCGAAGGGCCGCAGTGCGGCTCCAGTGCCGACGACAGGTGCGAGGATGAAGTCGGCGCCGCAGGACGCGGCACCGACTCGCCCTGTCAGCGACACGGACGTCCGGTCGGACACGGTCCGCTGCAGTTCGGACAGTATCGACGACGGCGGTATCGCGTCGGCGCTCGGGTGACGTCCGTTCAGGCCGGGGTCGATCACCGCGCTGTCCCTGTCTCCTACGGACAGGTCGACGTAGCCGTGGCTCGACGGCGGCGGCAGCTGCGGTGATTGGTGACGCCTGGTGGTCGACGCCAGAATCGACCTGACGCTGTAGTCAGTACACTGTCGGCCTCTCGGCACCACGCCGAGATCATCCGATGAATTCATCTCTGGCTTCTTCTTCTTATTTCACTTAAAGAAGAATCGTTGTACGGTAGTCATTCCACTACTACTTTACAGTGTCAACTAAATGCTTCGGATAACGTTTTTGTGCGATAATTTTATAATATAATAACTGAAAGTAAACTGAAAAAGTTGTAAACCGCCGGCGTTGGAGCTTTTATGCAACAGAAATATTACAAGATCGTTAAGAAAACCGCGAAGCAGACTCTAACTGATCAGAGATGTTATTCGCCTTGCGACTTGTAATGTTTTGTGCTGCAGAGTCACCTCTGTTCAGCTGTTAGAGACTACGCTGGACGAAAGTAGCCTCGTCCAACAGTATTTATCTCGTTGTTGTCGACTTGCGACGGCGGGATAATCTGCCCGGGCCGCCGGCACACCGGCCGCGCCTCCAACGACTGCCGCCGTCAGCGAATGGACGTCGTCGGCAACGGTGGATTGACAGCGTCACGTGACCGGTCACATGCCAATCATCGCTGTGACGTCACTCACGCCGCCGATTCCAGTGGCATCGGCCAGCCTTTTGAAATGAACGCTAGCGGCAACGATAACAGTGTCGTCCTTTAATCGACGTTGACAGCTCCTCGTCGCTCATTTGTTACCCCCTCGTCTGACAATGCTATTACACCAGGCGATATCACCACAACATAACGAAATATGTCCATCCGCACAGACCCCTGTTGCTGTACTAAAAACGTAAAACGCTTCCCATACTCATTACCGAGCATTGGACCCGGAGCTGATCCCGGTGTATAGGCAGTCAGCCCGACTGCTGTCTCCGACTGCATTTTAAGTCATCGGCGGTAGGCTGCCATTACTTTCCACCACGCCCGCGGTTACCTTTCCAGCCGCGGAGCATCACTGCCCTTTGGCTGGTATTCATTTTATCGTCCCACGGAGGGTAGAAGGCTGAGTCGACCTATAGTGTACTAACTGTGATAATTGAGCAATCAAAAGGCAACGTACTCATCCTGTTGTTCCGTTCTATCTAGTATACCCTGTGTAAGATTACTATTCTTATGTATTCATTCACAATATTCAGTCACGTAGCCGCAGCCATACTGGCAATGTATGTCATAATATTCCTTGATGATAACTAGTAGTTAGATAAATCGGCCAACTGATTCTCGACTGATGTGTCATTACACAACCTCATTTTTAATTCGCTTCCGATAGGGAAAGGAAAGGAAGAGTATTCATATAGCGCAAGCATAGTCTCAAAACGCTCAGACATGTCACACAGTTTTACCTGCAAATACACCATGCCTGCCTTTCCTTCGTAAGCGTTCACCAGATGGCGCTACCCCCAACTGAGGTAGCAGACATCCAGTTGCAGCTTACTACTCATCTATCAACCCCGAAGGGATGAAAGGCTGAGTTGGCCTAGTTGGTTAACCTATGGCGGACGTTTTACCCACATAAATGGTCATCCGTCAGCTACAGGTCGAGCGCAGGACAGGGAAAGTTCGCCGGCCAAAAACTGACGTTCTAACGCTGTGCCACGAAAGCAGTATTATGATCAGCGTGTCTGTATGTCTGTCTGTTTGTCCATCTGCTGGAATATCTCGAAAACTACACGTCCAAATTTTACGAAATTTTCTGTACATGTTACCTGTTCGGTGACTCGATCCTCTTCTGACGGCAGTGAGATATGTTATACACTTCCGGTTTTACGGATGACGCCATGTTTTCCGATAATAGAGCCAATGGGCAAAATCAGAAACGACGCATATGTTTCGTCGAGCTCGCCAGATGGCACTAGTCGGACGTCAGACGACGTTATGTTTGGTCAAGATCACCAGTTAACGGCGGCACCGGAGGCGACGTCTGCTGTCTCCGGTTGCATCTTGTTCGGTAAACGTACATTTTACCTGGTCATTCTCCCGATATTTTCTCCTACCATTTATGGTCGCCCATGTAATTTCCCTTGACTATGAATGTACTATGAACATATGTATTGACTGCATTTTCAGTAGGTGTAATGGCGAAATGCATAATCCTGGGGGTAAAATGAATAAGAATGCTCATTATGTTTCGGCAAAAACTATGTTGACTTCAGAGACTAGTAATCTATATCTCTTTTTGCTTGTGAGTACCACATAAAAAATGAAATTGGTATATGAACTCTGTGCCGTTCACTGTCTGTTAAATATCCGTAGCTGTTTTTTTGCTGTTCTTGCATACAACACACGACGTCCGCGTTAACAATGTTGACTAGCGACTTTGTCACCGACGCTATCCACTAATAAGAAGACTAACGCCTGCCAAGAGGGGCCCGCGAAGAGTGCTCAACTTCAGTCGACCGTAAATGAACCTGTTTCTTTCTACCATTTTCTCGTAAGAAAAGCCGCGTTAATTTTCTGATACCGCTTATCAGGGCTAATGCTAATGTCCACGGGTGGGGCGTTCAGGGAGAAGCTTTCCTATGGGAATGTTTATAGGCGGGATGTCTCACTTTCCATTTCTTCGTGCGCACATGTGAAAGTCACGTGATCTCATTGTTCGCCTAAGTTAATTATCATTTGCTAACGTGCGTCGGCAGCGGATATCACATTTAGATGAATTTCACATGGAACATTATAAAATAAACACATAAAAATAACCAATATGAAAGTTTCTGTAAAAGGCATTTTGGTCGGTATATATCGCCACTGTGTGCCTGTGTGTGTTTCATTGAGTTAAAGAGCAAATGTAAAGTGTGATTTTCTTATTAAAATCTTATGTATGCCGGGGCGTAGGCATTTTTTGCCAGCTGGGGTCCAATATAGGGAATCTGAGGGCGGAAGTCCCCTAGTGGGGCCCAGAGGCAAAGCCCCGGTATGGGGCATGGGGGACAAAGTCCTCAAAAGCTGAAGATGCTTTGTGATTTAGCGTTATTAGGATGAACTTTGGTGAAAGGTTCAAAGCATTTACGATTCATACTGTGATGTACATAAAGGGTATCCCTACGTCAAAAAAATTGTCATCGGATTTATGAAAATCGTACAAGTCACCCTTGTGGTAGATGGGGGGTGGGGGTCAGGACCGTTGGTCAGCTACGCCCCTGTATGTATGTATGTATGTATGCATGTATACTTAAACTCCGTCTTTTACATAGCTTAGGACGGTACGAGTGCTATAGCTGTGAAAAGTAAAAGCCGTTGCGCCGTGGCGAAGGGCAGCAATAAACGTTAATGACGCCTGCGCAGATTTACGGCGGGATCATCTCTATAGACTGGTTGAACTGCAGCGTTGCCGACTCAGTCGCGGTGTCATCGTAATCCAGCCGGACACGCAGGCCCGCGAGACAAGCCGGAAACAGAATGACGTCACGAGCCGACGGGATGACCGCTCCGTCACACGCACGCGACCTTTGATTGCCTTTTGCCGCTCGGCCGCGTCGCGTCTTGCCGTATCTCTCCGCCGTGTCGCGCCCGCTCCGTCGCCGCGCGTAATGTCCAACAAGTCGGTCCCGATCAGCGTCGACGGCGGCGGTCACCAGGCGTCGAACGGTTTCCGGTTGGCTGGGCGGAGTCGCGCCGTCTCCGGGGGACGATATCGACGCGTGATGAAGACGACGGCGTCACGCCGCCACAATCTCATCGTCGCTGACCTTGCCGTCTCATCACCGCCACCGACCGAATTCTCACAACAGATTACAGTCCTCCTGCTCTACATGCTTACCGTGTACTGCCAGTGGCGGCGAGGCCGTGGAATCAAGGGGCTGACCCCCCAGTGTTATAAGTGTTGCTCAAGGCTATATCTGATCCCTCAATGAGGGGCGTAGGCGGATTTTACTATTTTACTAGTTGAGGGTCCAGTATAGAAGGTCTGGGGGACGAGAGTCCCCCAGTGCGGTCCAGTAGCGAAGGCCTAGTAGGAGTCTGGGGGACTAAGTCCCCTGAAGGGGACAAAGTCCCGAGAAGCAGAAGCACGTATAGCATTTTTGCAGGGAAACTTAATCCAGACTGGCTCTTAATAACATTTCATTAAAACGGTGTGTCAAGAAAAGTTATCAAGAAAAACACGACTTACTTGTTATCAGAAGGATCTTCAGATAATGGATATCAACGCTCAGTGTCCGTGAAATTTATGTGAAAGCAATTATGAATGGCCTGGAAAATTAAGTGTTAAATATCAAACTGCACTCCATAAAACAAAATTTTACAATCATTTATTCTGGTCAGAGGCGATACCCCTACGTTAAAAAATTTCATCGAATTTATGAAATCTCATAAGCCTCCCTTGTGGTGGCTGGGGGTCTAACCCCCGGATCTCCTTGGCCAGCTGCGACCCTGCCCCCAGTAATCCGTGAGAGGTCGAAACAACGATCTTGTTGTACAGGACTAAAGCACATTTTCTTACCTAAAACAAACCATAATGCAGGATTTTGATAAAAAAAATCACAAATTTTTTCGAAAGTGGTACCCCTGGCCCCGCGACGGGAGGGGGCACCCGCTCTCGCACCGTCCCCGTCCCATCCAATGCTTTCTGACCCCCAATATTTTCGACGCTTCGTCACCACTGTACACCGTACGAATGAAACGTAGCTGATTCTATTCACAGTTTCTACGCTGTTGCAAAATCGCCCGATACCCAGAGTAACAGAAATGGCCTAATTTCGACCCCAGTGGCTCCGAAACCCATGATACTTGGCTACGACCACACATGGAAATCCATGCGACGATTCGCTGCGTCAGCGTGGGTTGTAGGGGCGAACACGTGACTTGAGACATGTTTTGCTTTCTTAGGCGACCGGTGTTTTTCTTTTACTTTATTCTTTGGATCGCGCCCAGCCCACCGGTAGACCGATTTTGACGATCAGTACGTCACATAACGTATTTCCATGCAAAGAGGTCCTTTTATGGGCAGCATTGCTACTGCTTCCCATTTGGGGGTCAAACCCCCAAAATCCCCAAAAGGGACGTGATTAAGGTCACTTTAGGTCATCGGCAATGTCGCCGTTCGATAGAGCGAATACGACTTCCTATTAGCCTTCACAGAGACTAGGCTATGTCTATTTTGTACACACAGCGTACACAGCGCTAGCATAGCATTGCGTTGTGAAAACTTGTATATTATCTAAACTACTTGCACAGTGATAAAGACCACCAAATATCATTTGTAGGTGGCCAAAACACGCCTACAACAAATCCAAGATGGCGGACAGCCGCCATTTTGAAGAATAGATAAATCATCATTTTCAGCAACGGTTTGACTGATCGCCACGAGATTTGGCATGGTAATGCATATTGTTTAATGCCAGCCTATATAATACTAATACACTTACTGTTTTACCTAATTAAACCGCAAAATTATAATGAAAACAAAACACCTTTTCAGTTTCTTTTTGTTGTAAAAGCCATCGCTTTGAAACAGCAAATATCATATTTTTATCCGCACATTTTAAACACAAAAGCTAACGTTTACGTTTATGGCAGGCCGCTAAGATAAACATGACAACTCCATGGCGTGTATGCGTCGAACTTACGAATGAAGTTGTGTTATTTGCTGCTTTAAAGCGTGGCTTTACAATAAAAAGAAATTAAAGTCAGTTTGTTTTAAAAAATTATTTCTACTTTATAGCGGTAGTAATTGGGTCACTCGATAAAGCTTATACCTAGCCCTAATCGTTACCACAACCCTAATCCTTATCTTTGAAAATGTAGTCAATTCTTCTGTGGTCCATCGCCTAGCAAAATTTTCTCCAAGTTTAACGAAAATCCGCCCGTATTTTTTTAGTTATCCTGTTTACAAATACAAACACATTAACTGACGCCACCATTGCAGAGGTGGAACAAAGTGGAGCTTCATGCGCCGTGGCAAATTAATGAAATTATCAACATATTGCTCGTGTCGTTATCACACACACACACAGACATAGTGACTCTTTTGAATTTATATGCGCTATACAAATAACTGTTATGTATGTATGTATGCATGTATGTAGACACACCGACATGCATCACATCTGTAGCAAATATGTACATAATTTTTAGGTTTATAGACTTGTGTACTTTTCACATGAAATTTCGTACGGTTTAAAATGTCAAGCAGTCGTTATTTTATATATAAGTTTAAAACGGGGAGTCAAGATGTAGGGCGTATATGCAAACAGACTATTCTTTGTTGAGCAATTAAATAACGCTATGAAATTTGAGACATCACTGCTGTTAAAATTACAAAAAGAGTGCTGAGTTTGAGCAAACAATGCGAGGAGCGCGGACGTCACAAATGGATCCGAGGCCTTGATCGGTCAGTCGGTCGGCGGCAATTTCCCAGCAGTGTATCGTCGAGTGCTTGCAC
>Ga0209363_1000340_pt1 | contig 17365 bp, 12 predicted proteins | sample WorMetexBAHAMAS3_FD_187385 | JGI IMG/M metagenome (GOLD analysis project Ga0209363, IMG submission 187385) | Marine gutless worms symbiont microbial communities from Max Planck institute for Marine Microbiology, Germany - Inanidrilus exumae... | ecosystem: Host-associated > Annelida > Digestive... | reverse complement strand
TACCATGATGTCTCATGAACAGCTTCAACAATTTTGATAAAACTGTAGGAATATTCACTAGCCCTACTGTTGACCTGATTAGATTTAGGAGGTCAAAGGTCAAATGTCTAGATAAACAACAGGCAAAGGCATCCACATCAACACTCCAAAGCGTCAAGTATATCTTCTAGTTGTATTTTTACTCTCGAGACTGAAGTGGTATCTCACTTGCTGTCATTGCTTTGTACAACATCATTCACATATGTCACTGTTGAAAACATGACAGCATTATTATCATTACTAGTCTGGCCCCCATACACTATGTGTAGGTGGGCCTGACTAGTAACAGTCACTGGCATTTGTCATCGTCGTCTGTCATCTGTAACACTCGCGTATACAACATAACTCACCAGGGGGGCAGCATACGGCGGGCTAGTAGTAGTGTTGTGTCCCGTTAGGGCGACACCTTGTTTGCTTGGTGTTCAGTTGGCAGTGAGATTCAGACGTTCACTGGGCCAGCTGCTGAAAATGTAGAGCAGCACACATGATAGGAGACTTGGATCATATAGACCACTAGCAGGCAGTGACTGTTCATCAGTGCTCACTGTATGTCACTGTTCATTGGTGTGTTGTATGTCAGGGTCGAGAGAAACTCTGTCGAACACCGTCAGGCAGTGAAAGGAAACGGAAGCGGTTGGGTGTTACCGACGGTGATAACGGTATGTGTCAGCTGTTGATACAGCATCTGTGTTGACGTTGGCTTGTCAGTGTTTAGTTCACAGTGTCAGTTTGCATGGCACATTGTTGTTAGTGCCAAATACTTGGTCAGTGGTATTTGTGGCAGAGATAAATATTCAAGCATAACATTGGGTCAGTTTGTTTTTTGCTTAGACTTTAATGTAAGACCAAAGTTGAATCTGAATGGTTAAAACCTTGTTTTAGACCAACTTCAGATAGACCTTGGTCTCTAAGTCGGATCATCCCAATTTCTTTGGCAAACACACATGTATTTGACATTCTGTAAGGGATTTGACCGATTGATTGATCAATTTGGGATGTTATTATATTATGGTTAGAGGCTTTTAGTTCACATTGGCTATTAATTTTAAATGCATTATGATTATTTGATTTGAGACTGGATTTCCAAGATTAAGTTCAGTTTGAGAACAAACTTCAGTCTCAAACTTTCCTCTCAGGCCAAAATTTAGCATTACTTCATATTTTGCATTAATTAGGTCCTAGAGTGGACTTTTAGTCTTAGACTGAAGTCTGAGACTTTGGTCTTAGCAAAAGATAAAGTGACCCAGTGTGTCTGCAGTAAGATTGTTTGCTTAATGTATAATATCATAGCTGTCACTGTGAAGTGCTGGGTTGTTTCTGATAACTCTTGCCATTCTGAGGTACTGTTACGTCTGTCGTTACTTGCAGGTATGGCAGGTGGGAAGAGGATTTCCGAATATTTTAAAGTAAGTGTGGACGAATTTCTTATTTTGTAATTTCAGTCGTTATGTTTCCTGTCGTCATGCCCCGTTTTTGATGATTTTCTGGTTAATTCCAGTCCAAATAGCAGTGCTTTCCAGTAAGCTACTTCGACTTGTTCGTTTTGTCATTCCAACCAACTGGCTTAAGTCACAAGCAGGAAACGTTATTGACTGATATGTGTAGAGATCGGCCGGAACAAATTTGTGCAGTTACTGATTCGGTCTCGGAACAGCAGCGGTCGGTTCGTTCGATCTCTAGATATGTGTATTGTCTACCTGCACATGTGTCAGTATAGCAGCCATTTTCTTGGTGTGTGTTAGATTAGTTGGATGCCTGGGGGTTAAGAGGAGTCATTCTGCATCTTATCCCTTCATCATCATGTCTTTTAGTTTCGTTGCAGATGTCATAATAGCTCTAGAACTGTATAGTGAGCCTGTCACAAAGTTCACTGTTGTGTTGTGACAGTATTCATCACCGACGAGCGCTGGTGGTTCAGTCCCTGGTACCCCTGTCTACCACAGCGATGTCGTTCCTATTGTATCTACCATGTCAGCTCCTGTGATCAGCTTGCCGTCGTCGTTGCTAAGTCGAAGTCCACAAAGTCGGCAATGCCAGGTTTGACAACACGTCACTACTTACTGTCTACTCTAGTAACTATCAACCTGACCAGCTTGGTCTTCTGTAATAGGTTATTCACTTTATAACTTACCTGCTGTTGATTTGCATTTAGTTTCCGCCATAGCAGCGGTTATGTTTTACCTGTTATTGTTCGTTTGCTGGTTGGTTACTTAAATGGTTAGGGAGGAGTTTTAGTGAACTTTTTAATGATAGGCTTTAGAACTCTAAATGGTGGGTTTTATTCTGCAGTGATCAGGATGCAGGAATTGTATTGACACTTTCTTAGTGTTGTGCATGGATCATACCCGTCAGAATACTGATGACAAGCAAATATACTGTAATGGAAACTTTGGTCAGTCTTGTTAGCTGTTTGCACGCTCTTGAGTGCTCTAGTTGACACACATACACAGACCAGCTTAATGGTTGTTTTTCAGATACGCTAGTGTCAGCTGGTTGTCTGTTGATGCTGAGGGTGATTGGTGGAGACAGGGCTCCCATGCCTTCTGTAAAGTTTTGAATTTCTTTCGGTAAAATTTCCAGGCCCTGAAAAGTCTTGGAAAATGGGTTTGGTCCTGGAAAGTCCTGGAAATTGTGTTGTTGTATGTTACAGACGGACATGACGGGCCTACAACTACAGTCAATGGAGGCCAAGTCCATGTCAGACTTGTCAAAGAAAGACTCCATTATCACTGCCCTAGAAGCAGTAAGTAACGTGATGTTGTTTTGTTAGATGTCACTGTGATATAACGAGTGTCCATGATACATGTTTGTGCATTTGTGTGTCTTCTAATTGAGATTTACCAGTCCTCAGTGCGCAGTGAATTATTGACACATGGCATCAAGAGTCTACTGACCATCACAATGGTACTCTTGTCCACCAGTGCCCAGTGGATATTGTATATCATCTAGTGCTTGTTACTGTTTGAAAATACAGCTGAACAACTACATGCTACTAGCTGAGATCACTGCACCTTCTGCAATAGCTCTGAGACTGTGTGAATGCTCCTGCAGCGTCTTCATGACACTGTCACTGCAGTCCGTTCATTTGTAATAATAATATTTGATTACTCTGCTGATGTTTTTATGACTGAGTAGAGACCTACGTGGGAAGAGAAACATGTTTCATAGTCCCATCCCACAGCTGCAAATGAATTCTCTCACCCGCAGTCACTTTCACAGAAGTATTCAATCTTAGTCCAGGTGTCACCCTCGACATAGAAACTCTTGAGGTAAATGATGTACTTGCTAATTGTCACTGATCAATTTGTTGTCACTGGACCACAGGGCTGTCTGATAATAATAATAAATAATAATTGTCTGAGCTTTCTGTTTCCCATCAGAAGATCGGACTTTGGGAATTTCTGTGTAGAAGCAGACAAAATTGGGCCTAATAACAGCAATCTCACAAGAACAGCAACTCCTGCCCCAGGTTTCCTGCCATTCTCATTTCCTTCCCACAGTTATCAGCAGACATTGTTTTTCCTATACCCACATTATTGCTGTATATACCTGTGTAAGTACCGCAGCATTTTTTCCATGCAGTTCTGTGCTGCAGAGCATGTGTCATTGCAGTGCATTGCTTTGTAAGTTTTACATACTTAATGACATGTATCTGTGTACAGGATCGTGACGAGGCCAAGCGACAATTGACGGCACATCAGAAGATCATAGATAAACACAAAGAGATGATACAGAAGTGTATCAACTTCACCAAGATGCTGCTTGTTGAAAAGGTTCCTAGTGATGGCTGTGTCTTGTATCATATAAATTTGCTCAGTGTGTGGCTAAAATTTCAGGCAGAATACCATTTTTCTGTCGTAAGTAAAGAAGCATTTTCAATGTTGTGCAATTCCTGTTTGAGATGCTGACAGCCCGAGGCATGTTGACGGCCGATGTGTGTGAGACTGGACTTCGTGTAGAGTAGTTTGTGATCTTTAGTTTGGCCAGACACCTTTGCTGACATTACCAGTGACTTAGGTAGACCTCACTGACAGTGGAACGTGGGTCAGATGGTCAAGAATCCATCGCCTTAGTCACTGAGACATGGGCCGTGTTTGTAATTGACTGTTGAGTCTTGTAGTTAATACTGTATGTAATAGCCACTGTGTATAGTTGGGTAGTGGTGTGGGAGAGCTGGAGTGAGTGTGGTCACTGTCACAACACTGTGTGTGGTCCGTGTCGATGTGACAGAGCACTCTGGAGTGGAAGACGGCTCGTCAGAAGTGCATGGAGAACCGCCTGCGCCTTGGTCAGTTTGTGACGCAACGACAAGGTGCTTCGTTTGTTGAGAACTGGGTTGATGGTTACGCCTTCACTGACCTGTCCAAGTGAGCCAACAATTCACTACTGTTGAACTGTATATTTCTGTCTCTTTGTACTGTCTTCTGTCGCTGCTTTGAGTTCACATCAGTGCTTTGATGCTGTTGGTTGGGAGACAGGAACGTCATATGGCTTGAAATAATGTCCACGTCACAAGTCCAAAGGTTCACTGTCGGTAGAGCCAACCTAGGCTGAAGTAACTCTGGAGAACTTTAAGCCAGTGGAACACCAAGAGTAGTTGTAGTAGTCATTGTATTTACCTATGCCGGCTGTATAGCCGCCGGTGTGGGTATAGTGTTCAGTTGCGTCTGTCTGTCTTGTTTGTTCACGCTCTAAAAGGAAAACAGCTTGAGCTATTGATATCAAACTTTGTACACGTATACCCTCTAGCAGTTGCTTGGCATGCATTGACTCAAAGGTCAAGGTCACACGGTACGAAAACCGTCACAGTTGCATGTTGCAAGTAACACATGCTGCTACGGCCATGTGCTGCTGCTGTTGGTTTGGGTCTGCATGTCGATATGTCTGCCTATGTTTTCTAGTTTTTGTAATGTGTTCATTGTGCATTTCGTGTGTGATGGTGTAAAACATATAGCTGCTATAATTGCAAATAGTTTTGGGGTATGGACCACACCAAATCCACAGAAGATAGACTAGCTAAAATGAGTTGGAGAACAATTACTGTTGAAGAATTGCAGAATTACATGTCATTGTATGAGGAGTTATTGCTGGTTATGTTGAACAGACAGCAGGAGAGGATTGGTAAAGAGCGTGAAGAGGTTGAACGGCAGCGAAAGTTGCTCAGCAAACGAAAGCCGCCTGTAGCTACGGCTGCGGCAAGTAAACAGCCAAAAGCCACAAAAGATGGTGACGTGTTTCTCAAACCTGCAGATAAGCCGTTAGTAGTACTGCTTGTATTTTGTCACCTGATTTTGATGACTGTACAGATTTGTAAAACTATTAATGATGTGTAATTTCCAACTACTTTTATTGTTTGTGTTTGAAGCGTAGTCTTTACATTTCCAAATAATGGTTTGGATTGTGGCATAATTGTTGATATTGATATTGGCACTGTATTAGAAACTATTACGTGTAGAAAGCAGTTGTGTTTGTAACAAGTGCAAGTGCATTTTTGGCATCAGAATACAAACAATAGACGTTTTAAGTCGACTCTTCGACAGAGTCAACCTAAGTTGGTCTCAAATGTCCGTCCATTCGTGTATACGACGTATACGTACCTACGTATGTCCGTCCACAAAAAAGGTTCTTCGATTTCAATGAAATTTGGCATGTAGGTAGAGGTCGACGAGTGATTCACGTTGGTATGCATTGTGACCCGATCCAGGGTCAAGGTCATAAGCCCTTCAAAGTTGGAAATCCGGCCGTTTTTAAAAGCTATCTTCTCCACCATTTACAATGGGAGCTGGCAGCTGACCATGAATTCTTAAACTAGGGCACAGTATCTAAATTTGTTCGGGCCATGTTTTTGATAATCGGCATAGTTTCTGTGTCACGCGACTTTGAAGTTGGCACAAACGTCAGTTGCAAAGCTTTGACCGTCAGTCCTCGTACAGGGCTAATATTTTCAAGTATGTCTCCAATAAACGTAAAACATGTAAAGTGATTAATCTCTCACTGGATGGAAAGGTCAGTCGTCACCTTGACCCATGGCAGCTGCTCAACAACACTGACTTGAGTTTCTCAAATACCCAGACAGCATGCGTCCTTCATTACCATCTGTGTGGTACAATAGCTGGCACAAGAAAGGCAGAAATGGTTTGTATATAGACCAAGTGATGCCACTGCCACCCCATCATCTCTTCTATAAATTCAGAATGGTTTACCTTTCTGTTGCCAGCATACACGTTTGTCCTGGAAAAAGATGTATTATATGAGTGTTGTTGTAGTTAATGGTCTGAACATGTGTACTTAGTGTTGTTGGGGATGACGTGTTGCAGTCTGTCAGTATCAGAGTTCTACGAACAAGATGAGATACTGAAACTGAGGGCAGCCGCTCTGAAGAAGGAAGAATCAGACATCCAGATAGAGTTGGAAAAACTGGAGAAGGAACGCAACCTCCACATCCGCGAGCTCAAGCGGATACAAAGTGAAGACTCTTCCAGGTCAGCCACAATTATGATATCATCATCATGAGTTGTGCCCAGGCCGGAGGTCGCAGGAGGCGACCAAGCCTGGCTTTAATAGTTTTTGTTTCTCATATGGTGTTGTATATTTTGTTATGGATGCATGTTTGCTTTTGTTGTGTTAGATTTACTTTTTCAGTACTAAGCCAAGAGATTGGCTGGGAATAACATCTCTGAAATGACCTGTTTTGTTTCGGGTGAGATGTAAAACCTTAACTCCATCAATCCATCATGAGTTGTGTCTAGTTTAACCGTTTAACACCATCAGCCGCAGCACTTGGAGTCACATGTCAGTTGTCTCTGTATGTTGCTGCATTCTAGTTTCATTTAGTGAACAAAACTTTTTTTAATTACTCGAAGTTAATCTGTAAGCTCAAAGGGAAACTGCAATCGCAGGTTTTTTGACAGGCTGAACGCGTTGTTAAGTCGACTCTTCGACATAGTCGACTTAGTAAAGCCGGTCTCAAATGTTCGTCCGTGTGTACGTGCATATGTACGTCCGTCCATCCACAAAAAGTTTCTCCAATGTCAGTGAAATTTGACATGTAGGTGGTGGTCGATGATATGCAGTATGACCCGATCCAAGGTCAAGGTCATGAGCCCTTCAAAGTTGGAAATCCAGCCATTTTCAAAAGCTATATCCTCTGCCATTTACAATGGGAACTGGCAACTGACCAATGATTCTTAAACTAGGGCACAGTATCTAAATTTTGTCCTGCCGGATTTTTGATATTTGGCCTAGTTTTTGTGTCACGTGACTTTGAAGTTGGCAGAAACGTCAGTTGTGAAGAGTCGACCGTCAGTCCCATACGGGGCTAATTTATCTGTGGTTGGATCAGTAGTGTTGAAGGAATGAGGGGTGAATAATATTGGTACCATATTGTTACCATAATGTACGTTCTTCTGTCTGTGAAAGAGTACATGATGGAGATGGACATGCATAGCAGTTACCAGGTGTACCTGGGTTGTGCTGTTGATGCTGGGTGTGATGATGTGAAAATGTTTGTAAATTGAAAAACTCACCAATGGACAACGGATTCACTCACGAGACTCGTTCCGTTGAGCATGCACTGACTGACGATCTGTCATTAGTGTGGTGAACATTAATGTTAATGTGTTGCTGCAGCAGAGTTGAGTTGACCAGTGAATTGTGTAGTTTGACACGTTGTGTTGCCAGTTGCTGTTTCATTGCAGAGTTGACTGTTGCGCTTTTATTGCAGGTTTAATTCACATCCTGTCCTCAACGACCGGTATCTCTTACTAAGTCTACTCGGCAAAGGTGGCTTCAGTGAAGTACACAAGGTAATCTAGGAGAGTGTGATGTCTGTGTGCCATTGTGATGTTGATGGTGTGAATCATTAAACTATATGTTTATTTTAAAATTACTCAAAGACTCTGCCATTGCAGGTAGTTAGCTGACCACCTGAACCAGCTGTATACTAGCCACAACAGCAGAAAGTAATAACATGCTGAACAGTTCAACACTTTTTAATTATGGAGTAAAGTGACATACAAATTTCCAACATTTGCAATATTCAGGTGTGACATAATATACCTTGCTATTGTTGAGTTTAATGTGTTGAAATTTATCCATGATTTGTACTGGTACTAACTCATGCTACAGAGACAGTGCAGGTATCATGGTTGAGGAGAACTTGCTAGTCTTCTCCTTAATCTGAATTTGAACCTGCTAGTTGCTCTGGCATGTGGGTGATGAAACTTTCTTCAAACAAAATCCTCGAGTTCTTAACTGTGGTGGCAGCTAACACAGGCTGATTGATGAGTATAGTAACAAAATGGTTGTTGTTTTAATACATGTTAATGCTATGGAGAGAACATGGAAAATTAGTTAATTGACTTTTCTTGCTCTTCACGTGCTATTATGTGTGTTATTATAGTTCCGTGTCTAATGTCTGGTGGTTGCTGTAAATGACTTAGGGTTTTGACCTGAAAGAGCAGCGGTACGCAGCATGCAAGATCCACCAGCTCAATAAAGACTGGAAGGACGACAAAAAAGCCAATTATATCAAGTATGTAACACTGGCATCCATTGCTTCTGTTGTGTATTTTGTATTTTTTGTGCCCAGTTGGGGAATTGCTTATTGATTTGTAGTTTTGTAATTATTTCGTACCTCTGCAGCATTGGCCTTCAGACGTGGCTTGATGAGCCTACATGCTGGTAGCAGGTGCCCCTGAGAACCTGTTGAAGAATGTGTGGTAAAGTGAAATTCTCATTAATAATTGGCTGATGACTAGTGGCTTGTATAAGTTCTCAGCTGCTTCATTCAGTTTTTTCTTGTTAGTTTTGTCAGTGTTTTTGTGGATATTTCACATGCTCGAGTTGCGATATTAACTAGTCTAGAGTTTGTTGCTGTGCTCTGTGACCCAGATGTACCATGCGGCATCGTGGCAAAGTCTGAGTGATTGCCGTTGCAATGACTGTGACATGTTGTTGCAGACATGCCCTTCGTGAGTACAACATTCACAAGCAACTCGATCATCCACACATTGTCCGACTCTACGACGTCTTTGAGATAGACAACAACTCGTAAGTCACACCAAGTTGTATTACGGCTGTTGCCAACAGTGACTTGGACGTACATGGGTACAAACTGTCTGAATTACACTTCTTGGCTTTGTTAAATGGCCTTGTTGTAAACACCTCAGGAATACAAGTCCTCTCAAAGGTGTCCAAGAAAACTGATTGCTGAATTGTAACTGTTACAAGCCATATGTCCTTCTTGTTACAAAGCAACATTGTCAAATCACTGAAAGGAACTTAAAGCACTCATACCAACCAGGAAAACATAACTTACTTGCCTCATCTTGGACCCGTTCAGTTAGTTAGTGCTGATGGCAGATCAGGCAGCAAAATGCGGCAGTTGTCTGTTCAGTTGTCAGCGCTGACTCTGCTGCTGGCAGCAAAAGCAGCAGAAAAACATTGCTGATTTCTAACGATAGCAAAGTTTTCTTCTTGGCTGTTGAATTTTTTGACATTGTGCCACTGTTACACTGTCATCAGTACCAGTGCTATTATGCAACACAGATTCCTGTGCATAATTGTTGAAAAAATCAGTGGCCAAAAAAATTGCCTATCATCTGCCACTGCATTTGTTTCTGTTTACACAATATCTATTTTTAGAACTTATCTACTTTCTGTCCAGTTAGTTGGCGCTGAGTTTGTGGCTGGCAGCAGTCAAAGTTGACTAATGGAATGGGTCCCTTGTCTTGGGCCACCACAGGACTACTTTAGTTCGCCGACACCGCTACCCTGAAAGACACCACTACCCTCGATGTCTGTCTTGGACCCTTGTGAAATAAGTTAGCATGTTTAATGCTGGCTCCATGATATGCAGTCATTGTGTGAACATGTTATCCCGTGATGCTGTTGCTGTGGATGGTGATAATGTGTGTGTCTGTATGTCAGGTTCTGTACAGTGCTGGTCCGCTACTGTGAGGGTAAATGTGTGTGTCTGTATGTCAGGTTCTGTACAGTGCTGGTCCGCTACTGTGAGGGTAAATGTGTGTGTCTGTATGTCAGGTTCTGTACAGTGCTGGTCCGCTACTGTGAGGGTAAATGTGTGTGTCAGGTTCTGTACAGTGCTGGGCTACTGTGAGGGTAAATGTGTGTGTCTGGGTGTCAGGTTCTGTACAGTGCTGGTCCGCTACTGTGAGGGTAAATGTGTGTGTCTGGGTGTCAGGTTCTGTACAGTGCTGAGCTACTGTGATGGTAAATGTGTGTGTCTTGATGTCAGGTTCTGTACAGTGCTGAGCTACTGTGAGGGTAAATGTGTGTGTCTGGGTGTCAGGTTCTGTACAGTGCTGGGCTACTGTGAGGGTAACGACCTTGACTTCTATCTGAAGCAGAACAAGTTTCTGACAGAGAAGGAGGCGCGGTCGATCATCGTTCAGACGGTCTCGGCTCTCAAGTACCTCAACGAGATCAAGCCTCCGGTCATCCATTATGATCTCAAACCTGGTCACTACCATCTCTTGCTCATTACTCTTCTGGCTTTAGTTTTTGTGCTGATTATACATTTTAGTGTATTCTGTTATGGATGCATGTTTGCTTTTGTTGTATTAGATTTAGTTTTCAGTACTAAGCCAAGAGATTGGCCGGGAAGAACATCTCCAAAATTACCTATTTTGTGTTGAGTGGGACATAAAACCTTAACTCAATCAGTCAACTGTCATTGTCATAGTCATCAAATTTAAATGCTTTATAATAGGTTTTAAACTGTTCAAGAGCAGCTAACAACAAAACATTTATAACTGACAATGTTAGTGTGTCAGTTGATGTTGTTGATAGTAACAATCTCATTTACCTGTGTTGAGAGATGACATAGTGCAGCTGTTAAGTATCAGGCTGAGTCTGTCGTTATCAGTGTGTGAATGATGCATGACAGGTAACATCTTGCTGGGCAGCGGGTCAGCGTGTGGTGAGATAAAGATCACCGACTTTGGTCTAAGTAAGATCATGGACGACAGTTACAACCCGGAGGACGGCATGGACTTGACGTCACAGGGTGCCGGCACCTACTGGTGAGAGACACTGATAATGTCATCTCCACACTGTCGTATGTTGTCATTGTGTACAGTAGTGCTGGCTGGCTTCAGTTCCGTCATCATCACCATTGTTTTACTGGTCATTTTTCAGCATGACACTATGCTGTATGCTGTGGTCTGTTGTACGTCCGTCACAGGCCGGTGTTCTGTCAAAGTGCTAAATGTAGGATCGTGCAAACATGATACCCCACGAACTGTCATTTTTCTGGTTGTTGAAAATATCAGAAAGTAATATTTATTTATTTTTTATTGAATTGTACACAAGGTACAAAAAAGAACAAACAAAAACTGATAAAACCTATTTTTTTAAATCCGGAAATCAGCCACTGCATAAACCCGTGATAAAACATGCAATGTCGTCCGTATTTTAAACAGATGGGAACAAAGGTCTGGATTGTCTCTAAACCGCAAGAAGTCTTTTAACACAGAAACGTTGGCTAACATTTCAGCAGACACATTGGACAAATAGTTATTCCAGTTATTGGCCAGTAATTAGTGTGTAGGTGATGTGTACGTTCATTGCTTAGATTCGGTGAGTTGGCTTTGATAAACTTGCTTCACAAGTCTGAGACATTTGATTTAGTGAGACACAGTCTGACCTTGGATGATGGAGGACAACCATGCTGTTTAAACAGAAACTGAATGTAGTAGTAGATGTACATAGATGAATATTTCACATTTTCATCAGTCTGCTAAGTGTTGCATGTTTTATTTGGAATTTCACACAGGAAGTGTAAATAAAGCGTACGGTATGACTGTGCTTCAGGTATTTGCCGCCGGAGTGTTTTGTCGTCGGTAAAGAGCCGCCAAAAATCTCCTCCAAAGTCGACGTCTGGTCCGTCGGCATTATATTTTACCAGTGTCTTTATGGCAAAAAGGTAACATGTTGTTTATTCTCTCACACATTTATAACGTTTAATGCAATTCAATTAATTCTTATTTATGAAGTTGCGTTATTACAAAGAAATTTTGTCGGCAACGTTTTTGTACATGGTGGAAAGTGGCTCTGCTTATTTGCATTGAAGCCGTGGCTTTTATGAGACGTGCAGTTGAACTGGTCGGCCGACTTGTTGAAATTGAAATATTTCCTTAATATTACATAAAGAGTGCTGTTGCTGTACTCGTCAGTGTTAGCATCCTGTCATCTACTGCAGTACTAATGAGGTCAACATGGGACACCTGCCTACCCATAATGCACTGCTTGTCTGACTTCTCACCACAGCAACAACATGTAAATGTGTAGAATAGTGCAGCTGATGTTTGCGACGGATGACAACTCAAAGACTAGTTCTCTGCTGACGGTGATGCTGATAATGTCTCAGTCTGTTGTTGACTGTCACGTGTGTATGTGTTGTCACAGCCGTTTGGACACAACTTGTCACAAGCTGCCATCTTGGAAGAGAACACAATATTAAAGGCGACAGATGTCGAGTTTCCCAACAAGCCACCAGTCACTGCAGAAGCAAAGGTTAGTGATGGGTCTTGTCGATAACTTACTAGAAATATTGCTCAGTTGTCAGTTGGAGTGGTTAATCACTGCAGCTATGACAGATGATGCAGAGTTCATTGGATGAGCTTCCTCATCTTGTAATTGTAGTTACTGTCAGCAATTTCTCGCACTGTGTCTTTGTCTTTTGTTCACTCATTTATTTGTTTTGGAGTCTCCCGAGTATTGTTTAATTTTTGGACCTTTCAGCTGTTTTTTATTTGCTTAGACCAAATACTTTTTTCTATAGATTGATTGGTTGATTGACATTAGCCAGGCTTTGCTGATCAGGTCTTGTTGTTTTGAACAAAAAGTGCTTACCCTGAAGACAATGACGTCTACGTAGATGTTTTGTAACTATCTTAGTTAGTAGAATTACCTGATTAGAATGGCAATTACCTGACTACAGTTTGTGATTTAACTGTGATCTATACTGGTAGCTATTCAGCCGCATTGTACTCTGTAGACCACCAGGTCAGACGTTATCTCTGCTATTTGCCACAAGAAATCACGTCTTCTGATGATTTTCTGATACACACTAAAGACTTGTGACACACTGTATAGTTGATGTGAGATCATGTTGTTCTGTGTAGAACTTCATCCGGCTTTGTTTAACATACCGTAAAGAAGATCGTCCTGATGTGCTGACACTATCACAGGATGACTACCTCAAGCCACCAGTCATGAAGTCTAAGTGAGTATAGCTGAGTCTGCCTCTGTAGCCTGTTGATGCAGCATTCTTATTTATGTCATTTGTTATCACCTGAGAAGAGCTGTTTACCACAGATACTGAAATTTCAGGTTTATAGTTACATGTTGACACTCTGCGATAGTTGAGTATTTTTAGGTCGTCTCCTCCGTGTCTACCTAATAAAGTGGGTCTCAAATGTCCGTCCATACATCCGTCCACAAAAGTTTCTTCGATTTCAATGACATTTGGTATGTAGGTACAGGTCCATGAGTGATGCATGATGGTATTCGGTATAACCCGATCCAAGGTCAAGGTAACGAGCCCCTGAAAGTCAGAAATTGGGCCATTTTCAACGGCTATCTCCTCCTCAATTTATAATGAGAGCTTGCAAATGACCACGGATTTTTAAATTAGGGGGCAATACCTACAGCTTATCGGGGCTGGTTTTTTGTTTTTTTGTCCTAGTTTTCGTGTCAGACTATCACATATTATTTGCATTTTGTCAAACACAAATATACGTCTACATACTGTTCTATTAAAGGATGTACTGTTTGTGGTCACACAATATCATAGTTATATATTTGTCTCACTTAATTGTGCAATCATCTTTGGCTGTGTATTATGTGCGTTTTTCAGGTGATTAAGGAGATCATTAGAAGCAGGTGAGATCGCTATCAGACCTTTGTTGCCTGTTGTCATTTAATATGTGCTTCATTTCACACACATTCTGGCTTACTGAACATGGATAGGTCAGCCGGTAGCTGTGAGTGGGTAGATTAGTATCTGCTCAAATGTCACGTGAGGCAAAGTCACTTGAGCCACAACTAATGATTTTTACCCACACCGAATGTATAGCCGCTAGCGTGGGTAGGGCATTCAATCACGTCTGTCTGTCAGCACTCTAATAGGAAAACCGCTTGAGCTATCAATACCAAACTTGATACACATATACTCTGTAGTAGTGGCCGACATGCATTGTCCCAGAGGTGGTCAGAAGGTCAAGGTCACACAATTACAAAAACTGGCACGGTCGCACGTTTGCTGTCGAGACGTGGTGCTACAGCCGTGTGCTGCTGCTGCTGACATGGATCTGCATGTCGATAAGACTGCCTTTGTTTCCAGTTCACTGTATATTTGCTGCTGTCACTGTGGTAGACTGTCCGGCGCTAGTGCCCGATTTTTAGTGCAGTAAAATCGGTTGTAAAAGTAGGATCCCGGTGGTGTCGGAACTGTAAACCAGCGCTAGTACAGAGCACTCGCCCATAATAGGGTAAAGTAAGTAAAAATGATCAACATATCAGTAATGACAAAAGTCACATACATCGCAGGTACGACATAGTCCTAAATGTTACAAGTAACAAGTGCTGGCTTTGGGGCGATAATGCGCCGTGATTCATGTGTTGATTTTGGTGCTTTGTAAATTGTGTGTTTGTGTGTTTACTTAACTTCTTTCTTCAGTTTCTTTGTTGCTTACGTCCTTCTTTCCTTATGCTTTTTTTCTTATTTATTTTCTTACTTGTTTACTTCCTGACTTATCTATTTACTCCTTCCAGAACATACCTATTCCATTTCCAGGCCGGAGGTCATAGGAGGCAACCAAACCTGGCTGTAGTATTTTGTGTTAATTTTATGTTGTAGTATATTTCGTTACGGATGCATGTTTGCTTTTCTGGTGTTTGTTTTCGTTTTTCAGTACTAAGCCAAGAGATTGGCTGGGAAGAACGTCTCCGAAATGATTATTTTGTGTTGGGTGGGACATAAAATCATAACTCGATCAATCAATTGTGTTATCCAAAATCAGACAGCCGCATGGCTGTGTGTGAATGTTGTTTTAGTCTCATCGCTAAAATGTTCACAGTCAGCATCAGCAGCATTATTCTACCAGTCTTTAGCAGTCATCGGTTGTGGAGTTTGACTCGTCACTAGTGATGATACTGCGAACGTTCCTGTGATTTTATCTGTCATTCTATTGACTTATAGTGTCATTGTGCTGTCGACTTACAGTGAAATTATACCGACATTTTTAGTCACGTGGCAGTTGCTAAGTTAATATTTGTTGTGTAGGCTTTTGGCTGACTGACTGTTATAGATTAATGTTGGTTCTCATCCGTGCAACCCTCTCATCAACTTTTTTTGCTAGCGGTTGAATCTTCCACAAACAAGTTTGCACTTTGAATGCATTTTTTAAACATGAAATACTAGAATGTGAACTGAATTGCCCATTACAGTATGAAGAGTTTCATTTGTATTTCCTACAGTCGGAATGTTTGAAGGAAAGATGAATTATGTTAAGCGGTTAATGTGATGATCGGTATTGGAGCCTTGGCTAAGTTAAAATACCAATGTGATTTTTATCCATCACTAAAAACTGGGCAGTGATTTTGTGTGTGTCTGTTATTGTGTATGTCTGCTAGGCTCGTGTGTACATAGATATCTTTTGTGTACATAGATATCTTTTTGTCGGCGAACTCGTTTTTGTATGCATGTAAATAATGACTGGGGCGTGATGCTGTTCTATGTGATGCATGACGTTCTGGTAATATTATCAAGCACAGATTGCGTGATACAGTGACTAGCAAATGATGACCATGTATTTATACATATGCATCTGCTGGTGTGGTCATCTCTATGTAATTGCTACTTTGCCCTGTCCGTCTGTCATTCTATTTCTCTGTAGTGCTAGCACTTCACTTGATGTTTTTTTTCCAGCCCTGTTATAATTACATTTGTTGACAGCAAACAGTATTGATGCGGGCGGGCATAACATCTCAGCACTGTTGTCAGTTATCAACAGTGTTTTTGTTATCATCTGTGCTCTGTGTTGTCTGTCTACGTTTGCTGTTATTGGAGAGTCGGTGAGTTCAAGCTCTGTTTACACTGTCAGTTTTCAATCCCCTTGTAGCTGCATCTTGATACTGGGTGTGGTACTGTTATAATTATTATTGTTGTTATTAATATTCTCGGTATTTATTTTGATCGGATCATACGCTGTACCATGAACTGTTGCACTTTTTCCTTCAAAACTTCGAAAAGTTTGATCGTCAGCACAAGTGGAGTTGATTGCGTGGAAAGGCTTGTCCCTAAATGACATCCTGCTATATGTGTCGACTGAAATGTTCAGCACTGCTCATTTACATCCAGCCCTGCTTTAAACTCCTGTTCTTTCTATCTTTCTTTGTCATAAAATTGTTACATGTTGGATGCATATAGTAGCAGCAGTGATATCACAGGAGCAACTTAGTCACGTGATATATTTGGTTAGGGTCATTATTTGAGTTTTTTTCTCAGTGAGATTCTACTTTCTCTGTCCATTCCTGTGCTACAGTGTAGTGTCTGAAATTAGTAGCTGAAAATGCTGATGTAATGAACTCAGTTTTTGGTTTTGTTTGGTTTTTTGGATAATATTTTGGTTCATGCAGAATTTCGGATTGGACTAGTTCTTTTAGTCAAAGATTTGTGCTCTTTTCTGGTTCTTTAAAGTGAGGCTGGTGGTCAGCTGCATGGTATTTAATGCATGTAACTTAGTAATGCTCTTGTTTTCACTTTACTGTTGTTGCTGACAAGTTCCATTTTGTAACAAAATACAAAATTTGCAATACGTTTTACAGTACTCAGCAATAACAATAACCCAACTACACAGATTCTGCTGGAAAATATGCATGCTTTACTTTAGACATTTGGGTACCGTTTCGATTGTTTTGTTTTGCTTTGACAGGTTTGGTTCTGCATATGATTAAGTTGCAATTTCTAGTCCAGTTAATTTCAGTTAGTTAATTTACAGTTAATTAATGAATGACCACAAATTTGCTAAGAACTGAAATGGGTTAGTTCTTAGCACAATTGTGGTTATGGCTCAGTTCATTATTGTTGCTGAGATTCTTTCCCATCTCTGCTGGAAAACTGCAATTTTCTTCATTTTTGTAAGCGAAAAATGGATTTATTTTGTGTAACATGACAAACTTCTTGATTGAGCACCATATTTTTCTCTGAGGAGAATTGTCATTTTCTGCCACTTACAAATTATATTAATTTCATCATTTACTATGTGTGAACTGCATGTAGCATTTATAAACAGTAACT
>Ga0209363_1000339_pt1 | contig 17396 bp, 10 predicted proteins | sample WorMetexBAHAMAS3_FD_187385 | JGI IMG/M metagenome (GOLD analysis project Ga0209363, IMG submission 187385) | Marine gutless worms symbiont microbial communities from Max Planck institute for Marine Microbiology, Germany - Inanidrilus exumae... | ecosystem: Host-associated > Annelida > Digestive... | reverse complement strand
GGCATAAGAAAACTAGAGTCCCTGGGCTATCGTATGGTGAAAAAAATTGCCGAAAACTTCAGCCGGCTGAATAGGGCGCACCAACGTCACAGACAGACGTCAGACGACACACAGACGACAGACGGACGGCCGATAGCATATAGCGAACGTAACGTAGTACGTTCGCTAAAAATCATGATGTGTTCTGTGTTCAGCGGACTTGCAGTACTCGCGTACTGTTTAGGTAGGCTACCGTAGCTACTTAATAACAGAAATTGTTTCGAAGTACTGTATTGTAGTTTTTGAGTATTGAAGAGGCGGGCAAAGAGGCACCACGCCTACGCACGTATTCTATCATTGCTACCTCTATCGTCCACTCCAAACTTGATTACTGTAATTCTCTCTACTATAAACTCCCCAAGTCTCAATTATCTCGTCTCCAGCAGATCCAGAACTCTCTTGCTCGTATTTTCGTTAAAGCTCCTAAGTCCTGTCATATCACCCCATCCTACGCTCTCTCCACTGGCTGAGAATCACTGAACGCATGGAATAGGCCTACTCCTTTCAGTTACCCACAAAGTTCTCACAAATGGCCTACCCAACCTCCATACCCTCATCTCCGTTCTACGTCTTCGCTCTTTATCCGTCGTTACTCTTGCTCGGCCACCGTCATCATCTTCTCTAAAAATAACTTATCGGAGCGATAACTTACCGCTCCTTTCGTTATGCTTCACCTTGTTTCTGGAAGCTCCCTTTCTCTTTTCGTCCACCTCATTCTGGTACCAGTTCCTACATTTCCGACTCACATATTCCTCCCGTCACTGCTTTCTTTCTGATTCACCACTGCACATCCATAACTCCCACTTTCACTCCAGGCTTAAACCTACCTGTTTCACAAATCTTACTCCTCTAGTTTCACGTCTTCATCCCGGACTGCTTGCATGGATTATTGCCCGGACCGTTCCTTCTGAGCTACTCGGTTTTTGTTTTTCCTTATTCTTTTTCGTTTCTGTGCCATGCGCTAGGTAGGCTGGCCATCTCGTCAGCTTTCGAGCGCACGTTAACCTAATGTACCGTATCGAAAATCTCCACGAATATTAATATTATTTGATTACAATTATTTACATGTATGTGATTGTGTTTGTTTGGAATTACAGTTGAGAAGTATTTGATAAATAAACCAGTAACGTGTGGATAAAAAGCATCATTTTTTTAGCTGGACCCTACCAAACCCAAGTTACTCAAACTATTACAAAATGAAAAATTCCGACACAACCCAACCCAACCCAAGTGTTGACCCAACCCATCTCTGAGTGAGGAACGTCTAAACTTAGGTAGGCCCAGTTGTTTCAATATAACATTGCAATGGGTACTGGTATAGTGTAGGCCTATATGCATATAACTTCTGTTTTGCGAACAGCAGTAGCCGCCGGCCTTAGAATAAACACGTGCATATAGGCGAGATTCTCGGTAGCTGCGAAACAATCTAGACTCAACATTGGTGCTCATGCAAGCAGCGTATCTCATTATCGCTACGTTTATCAACACTTGTTTCGTTTGTTTACAGTGAAGTATGACATCAAAGCTGACTTCAGGTATTGCCAAACTCGTTCGCGGCAGTTTCGATCGTAATATTTTTCGGCATCAAAATCATATTTTAAACGAGCAGTTGAGCACAAATATTTTTCGTCATATTTTTATCCAAATCATCGAGGCATAAGTGTATCCCTTGACGCCCTTTGTTTTGAAAAGTGGAAATTTGTTCAACCCCGTCTTTAATTCAATCAACCAATCAATCAATCAATCAATCAGTCATTGTCTGCAGTAGCTACACTCGGATGACGATGCTGCTATTCAACGGCTCAGAGCACGAGAGTCGTGAATGCACATAACAACGACGACGACCATTTCAATGAGGCAGTATAACATCCATATGAACACTTCATCACATAATCCAAAGATAAAAGTTCCTTTCGTCATAAAATATAATTATGTACATATATTAACTTGAAAATCGCTAAGAATGGCTTCAATAAACACAATTACAACGACACCAATTCACTATCTTGTCTCTGCTGCTGCTATACAAGACTTTAAGATTACAGTAGCATAGCAAGGTTTTTGGGGCCTCATGTACACCATATACAGAGCAAAAATATTGTTGTGTGACAACATTAAATGAAAGAGCAAAATGAAACAAATGTCTGTGGTAGTCTGCAGCAAGGAATCCTAATATGTTTGTTTGCAAACCTTCTGAAAGTAAAAAGACTCCAATTTCTGTCACGGGCTGTGACTGCTGGGACCACGGTGCATTGCACAATCTGCAAAACCCATTGCTACACCACAAGTCCACTGCTTTAGAAAATCTTCGCAAACTGTGATGCAGCAAGCAACTTTAACATTTTAACATCGTTAACACGATTTCTACGAAACAGACAATGTATCGTAACAGTAACGTACCTACATGAAGTAGTATTTCAAGTATACACTGTGAAGCAGTTACAACACTTACAAGAATGCCACAGATAACTGGAATTACTTTCTTAGACTTGCTCGACACTGGTACAAACGTTCAAATGCAGGAAAATGTTACCCTAAGGCGACTTTGTAACCCACCACCCTCTCGACAGTACTGCTTGTACCTGCTGCTTTTCGGCAGGGCTGAACTGCAATATTGTCGCTATTGCATTCAGCATCTGCTGGCGTGCTGACACGCTACCGCAGCAAATCATATAACGATGCACGACGTTCTTTAGATATTCAAGATTTGCAGTTTCGCGAGAACGATCGCGGTCACGTTTAGCGAGATCCTCTCGGAGGTCGTGGACTTCACTGGCGTGTAGTTCTGCTGCAAGCGCTGCATCACGCCGGGCCTCTCGCAACGCCGTCTCCAGACCGTACTTCTGTCTCCGCAGCAACGACGCTTCCGCCTCGTAACGCGATCGTTCGTGTGCAAAATGAAGAATTTTAGCGTCGTCTGCGACGCCGACGTTTGCGATCAGCTCTGAAACTACGGCACCCGCTGGTGACTCGGCTGAGCTTGCACCTACCTCGCTGTACTCTGCAGCCGGTCTGTCGGCGTCGGTGCTGTCCGGTACGGCACAAAGTCGACGTTCGACCACCTGCAGACGGAGTGACGCAATCTCACGGTCGCGTTCTGCTAACATGGAGACAGTTCGGTCGCGGTGCCGACGCATCTCCACTTCCAGCTCACTGGCCCTCTGCCGGTGAACTGTATCGCGCTCCGCCAGCTCCGCATTATGGCTCTGTCGCATCGCCGCGACTGCACAAGCAAAACCTTCCTCCTTCTCATGCAGCTTCAACTCCTGCTCGTCATAGCTTGTTCGCACCACAGCGAGACGTTCTCGCAGCTCGGTCAACTGTGATTTCAGTGAACTGATTTCACGGTCTGTGTCCGTCTCCTACAGCGCACACAATGCAGTGTTCTCAATAAAAACGGTAAAGAGTGCCAAACTGCCACCGAATCTCATCTTTCTTTCCCAGGCCTTGAGGCCGTAAGTGGTTAGACCACTGTAATATATGGCCAGTCTAACGTCAGACCTATGGCTATCTGCCAGGCCATTCAGCGTCACTGCACACTGACTGTTACCAAAATATCCTGCTTAGTGACAAGAACACAAAGTTATGAAGAACTTGTTTACAGTTGTTACACAGCTGCATCGTCACCTCTTGATTGCACGTCCGACGACCAACGCGTTGTGCCGACCAACGCGTTGTGCCGCTAAGCCATCCAAATGTTCTCGATAATGACGCCATAAAAGTTTGATTGATTGAATTCAGGTTTTATGTACCACTGACACAAAATAGGTCATTTCGGAGACCTTCTTCCCAGCCAATCTGTGGCTTTGTACTGAAAAGAAAAATTAGATCTAACACGACAAAACCAAACGAGAATCTGTAACAAAATATAGCATAACACAAAAAAAACTAAAGCCAGGTTCGGTTACCTCTCATGACCTCTGGCCTGGAAATGGAACGGGCGTATTCTTAAGGAAGTATATAAGTAGAAGTCAACGATTTATATAGCGCTGTAATCAACAAATAAATCAAGATGCATTACAGCCTCACTGAACCCAATCATACACTTCTAATGCAACGGCATCACAACCACTATTATATCCAAGACAACAGCAAATGAAGTGGAAAAATAATTAGCACAAATACACACAAATGGTGACAAATACCTGCTCAAAGCACTATGTGCACCAGTCTCTTTTTCATTACACTTATGCAGGGTGCAAATTCCAACACAACAACAAAAAGCCCATTTAATTCAATACTGTTAATCAACACTTAATTACTGTTTCTGCAATTCACCAAATATTACAATACTCTAAGCTTATAAACATATGGCTCTGAATTATTATTAATTATTACATTATCCACATCTAAACCAAAGCTGGCAATAATTTAATGAAATAAATTTAAAATATTTTCATCATATTATTGTTGGAATATGACACTGAGTAACTGAGTATGTGAAACGTCTATCACAGGAGCTGATTGCAATAACCAATACCAGCAGATCGACACAGCAGCTGCTAAATTCAGACAAACCTTCGGTGATGGTGACGATTTATTCTTCAGCACTGACTGAGCACGCAGCTTGTATCGTTCAAATTCATCACGGAGATGGTCATACTGCTCAACGCATCGCTGATGAAGATCGCGGTTCTCCTCTTCACTAAGTAACACCTCTAAATACACAAACACCAACAAGGATATACATCCACTGCACAGCAGTGCTGCCGTCGAATGGTCAACTAATGATATAGACTGGTATCAATCATCAAGCCAGTATGTGTCAAAAAGAGCCCAGTGGTGCACTACTTTTCCATTCAAATGCATCCCAATCGGCCATTTAATAAAAGGAGGCTAAATTAGAAAATAGACTTTGACGACCTAGCATCGACGTGGTTGCCTTTGTCGCCATAGCATAAACTTGAACCAAGGTGTAACCGTGACGTTTGACCTCCAGAATCTAACCAGTTCACCAGTAGGGGATAGTGAATATTGTCTGCCAGTTATAAAAGTTGTTATAGCCATTCATGAGATATTGTGCTAACAATATCCGACTGGACAGATGAATGGATGAATGAATGGATGTACGTACAGAACAATGGGACAGCCTAAAAACACAGTATCTCTGCCAACACTGGTGGCAAAGGCATGCTAAAAGCAAATACTATATTATAGGTGCTACAAAAGCAATTTGGAACTGTAGCCTATACTGTCAATACTGGACTAAATAATACTGAAGTCCAATATTAATATCTGTCCTGATTCACAACTGCACAGACGGACATGCACCATGAGATAAAAAGCTGTACAGTAAATAACATGGCTAGTAACAGTCATGGCAGTTCAGGACTAACTGATAGATTGAGTCAAAGTTTTATGTCCCACCCTACACAAAATAGGATATTTTGGAGACGTTCTTCCCGGCTAATCTCTTAGTTTAGTACTGAGAAATTTAACCACAAGTAATTTACACTAGAAAAAAGTCTAATCCAGTATGGTATTTTAGGTTATTTTCCGGTCTTTTTTTCGTCTAAATCAGAACATAACTGTAGTGGCTAAAGTGTTTCACAGAACACAGAAAGTCACAATGCGGAAGAGAAATTTAGCTGAGTATTCATTACCACAGACGTTGAGTGGTTTTTCCAACTTGTCACTGGCACATTTGAGCCGCGACTTGAGGTGCTGTATCTTGTCAATAATCATGGACGCATCAAGTTCAGATTCAGTGCTCAGCTGATTGTCACTTGCTGTTGGTGGACTTGCATGTGCCACGTTTGTCAATGCCGTGTTCTCCTTATCCAACTACAGTCAACTTCACCAGTACACTATCAGATCAACCACCACTGTCTTGGCAATAAACAAAATCCCCACGACAACTGCACATAGCAGCTGTGGTGCTTTAGGGACAAAGTGAGTGAACTGAGAATTATGTTTTAAGGAGCGCTATATAAATGTACGATTTGATTTAATTTTTTTGGTATCAGCTCATCCAGGTTTTCTTGGATAAAGTCACTAAATGGGTTGCAGTTGATATTGCTTTATTTGTGTTGCACGCAAATACCAACAGTTTTACACAACTAACATGGTGTTGCCCTAACAGGACGTTACTGTACTGGCCGGCCGTGCAGTGTTACCGTGGAACTATAATTAGACTGGAGGCGGCATGACGTCATTGCCTGGCCTGCACGGCTGAAGCTGCCTGCCGGCCCGACATGGAGTGTTACAGACCCCGAGAGATGATGACGACAGACGGGCAGGCGAGCAAAACAATACTGGCCCATTAGGCGGGCCAGTAATAACTGGAAAACTTACGACAACACTGTGCAAATAATATGAAACTGAGTGGTGCATCACAATGATCAGCTTACAAACTGACTTAACATAAATAACACTAAATATGACACCAACCACCCCTGAAGTTATGAGTATACGGTGGGACAAAAATGAGTATTATTATTAGACCGCATCAAAGCAATAGTATATTCATGAGCCCTGCAAAAACAGTTAAACCAATTGAGATTGTGACTGAAAGGTAGACTCAGGTGAACCCAAGAAACCATGTATTAGATTGTCCAGATTCCCCAAGGAGAAGAGACAATTTTTTGGGGTAGCCCGGCCCCCTGAAAAGCAGTGATAATGAAAATAATTCTTGACAGACAAACCTGCACCAGTCGTTCTCTAAGTTTCTGTATGATCTGCTGATCTTGCTGACGGAGTCGCTCGACGTTGCCGAGCGTCTCTGACAGTTCTGTGAGACGTGACTCAAGTCCGACGGCTCGTGTTTCACTCTGCTGTGATATCATCTGCAGCTGAAGCTCTGCATCATCAGCTCGCTGCTGAGCTGCCAACACTGCACGACGCTCCTCGTCCTAGCATTACAGAACACACCGTTTGACAAGGCTGATAACAAATCACTGCAAACAAAAATTGACAAAATGCATCGCTGGACAGACAGCAAAAATTGAAGAGATTGCCTGAATTCAGAAAACCCAGCACCTACATCGCACCTGGTGTGCTATGTATAACGCTGATTGTTTTATGCAGGCAAGATCTGCTTTGTTGCTGAATGCAGGAATCCAGGTTAAAATTTACAGCAAATACATACCATCATCTGATAAGAATAGCATCTTTACATGATAGTCACAAAGACAGCATATAAGTATATATTTATTAAAAAGTACACATATCAGTTTACCACAGCAAACCACTGTGACGTAGTCAGCTTATGGTGAACTTAAGGTATGACTATTATCATAACATGTAAAACAAATTATTTTGACTTTAGTATGATTAACAGTTTAATGATATTTTTAATATCTGTGACAATCAATGTCAGCGTAACGTTTTCACAAGAGACAAGTAAGCAAAGTTCTGCAGCAAGAACCTTAACACTGAGCAGTTCTTTCTGTAGGTGAAGTAAAAGTGATGATGGCTCCGCAACTTTTTCCTTGGATTCCTTCAGCTGCGTCCTTGCATCGCTGAGTTCTTGCCGGAGATCGGCGATTGTCTTTTCATACAGATCAGACTGGGTTGTATGAACGTGCTGCTGATCAGCCAGCAAGAGTCGCGTGTCCTCCAACTGACATCAATATCGTTAAATATACACTCAGTGGAGAAATGTCTAAATCACAAGTTGATCAGTGAGAAAAATACATCAGTGAACTCTTGTAAAAAATTTAGCACTAAGAAATATGATGTTAGATAGGCAGGGTTCTAAACCTTCTCAAAAAAGATTATGCGCTACACTGTGAACAAGGACTTGCATTTAAACCTATCTATTTCACACGTGCTGTAGTGGTAACAGCCTGGATCAAATCCATCTACAAGACAAAGACGACTCCTCATTATGTTGCGTCAAAACTCAAAAGTGAAATTTCCATAAGCATCTAATGGCTGCTACTTTTGACAGCATCTGTGTTACAACCCTGCCTATTTATGAGTAGAGACCCACGGCCCCAACAAAATTGGATAGATAGAGAAATGACATGTCAACAAATATACACACTGAAACACATTTTCCCCAGGTGGATGTAGACATATTTAAAGTGGTATCCAAATTGGTCCATGGGTTTCGAAGGGGTGCAGTTGCAAAATGAGGCCCCTGCCACTGACTTTAGCATTGGCTTCTAACACTGTGTACTGTGCTACTACACATACGCTTAACAGTCGCATCATCTGCATGCAAAAGAGATTAGATTAAAATTACTGAAAGGGCGACATATATATCAACATTATACGAGTCTTCAAGTACATCCCAGAAGTTTGAGCCCATCATACCTCATGTTCCAGCAAGTAACTCCTTCTAATTCCTCACAAAATTTGAAGAAACAACCACCCATACCACATAATTTGACAGGTAGTGTGGTCCCTAATTAAACTCACAGACTACTTGCAAATAACAGAAATACAACGACGTCCTAATTATAACGGAGTAAATACCGGTTCTGGCACTGAAGAGCCAGAGAAAATGACACTGCGACCCTATGCTCAGAGGTTTCAAACAGCATCAAAGCACTCAAAAACACTGACTTGATTCACTCAATGCCCTCATCCTTTCTTGATCTGAATCCTGAAGGATAGGACCAAGCATCTTTAAAACAAATATGATGCTAATAATGTATGCATACACTTTTGTAATCTCAATACAGTCACTTCTCATTAAAAATATGGTCCACTGATTATTGGATTAAATTTTTATGTGCCAATTGTCATTTCAGAGATGTTCTTTCCAGCCAGTATCTTAGCTTGTTACCGAAAAAAACTAAACCCAATACAGCAAACGCAAGCAACACAGGAATAAAATGATCTAAGCTAACACAAAGACACACAAAATGCTAAACCAAAAAAAGAAACAAAAACAAAATCTAAACCTACACCAACATACAAATTTAAGAACGGTTCACATCTGCATGTGCATATCACTGTACATAAATGTAACAGTCGTACACAATATAATACAGAACAGTTCTAATTATTTTCCCTCCTAACCTCCAGACAATCATCGTAGCTCAGATGCTGTCTATTGGATGGGGTAAAGTACTGAACAATAAGCCAAAAGTTGTAGATGTCATGTTCCAGAAAGAATGCAGCAATGTTAGATAAATGGCGTGATACTATACCTGGTTCTCTAGCTGTTCTTTGGCAATGCGTTCATTGCCAATAACTTTCTGCAGTTCTTTGATTACAACAGCGTGATCACTTAGCTCCTTCTCTCGCTCATGTTGTTGGCCGCGCACCTTATTCCGCCACTGTTTTCAAATGCATACATACAACTGTCAGAAGTCTGCTTTTCAAACTACAGCAATCACTTTCGATGATTTGTGTGCTGTAATGGTCATTTGGGCCTGAAGTTAACAGTAGTGATGATGATGTATGACTGCATATCAAAACAAGGTGTTGCCCTAATGGGACGTAACACGACTGGCCAGCAGTGCAGTGTTACCGTGGAGCTATAATTAGACTGCAGGCGGCATGACGTCATCGCCTGGCCTGTGTGGGTGAAGCCGCCTGCAAGCCTGCCGTGGCATGTTACAGACGACGACGACAGACGCCAGAGAGCTAAACAATACTGGCCCACGACACTATGTACAGGTGGGCCAATGATAATGTCATTCACTCCAGATCACATGTTGGGAGATTTCATCAATATCTTATCTTCTTTGCCAAAAAATACAGTCAGCTCTTTGTGCAAATAAAATATTAGAAAACGATAACAGGACTTTACTGACTTCTAGACTGAAAATTATAAAATGGAAATGGTGCGGGCAACATTGCTGAGAACTCTACCATCTTCTCCCTAACCCAAATGTGCTAGGTTTCATCAGCAAGGGCATGGGGCAGTAAGTTAGTTAGTTAGTTGGAGTTTAACGTCCCTTTTCAGGACAAATATGCCTATATAAGAGACAAAAGGTCAGGGATGGAGAGCTATCCCTACCCAGTAAAGGAAGGCCAGCGACATATTAACCTCAACCCTGGCCACGTTTTTGTTCAGCAGCCACCCAAAAGTAAAAGGGATCAAGAGGCTCATTTAAATTATTACGCTAGTACCTACAACAGGTCGCAAGACAAAACTAAATACAAAAACAACAAAAAACAAGCATGTATCCTTTACTAAAAATACATATAACACAAAATCAACACACAAAAACACTAAAGCCAGGTTTAGTCGCTTCCTACAACATCCGGCCTGGAAACGGAGTGGGACTATTCTTCTGGTACAATGGAAAGGGATCGAAAAGCAAAAAATAGATGACACGAGTAAGAAAGGGAAACAGAAAAGTAAAAAATACTAAAAGATGGAAGGTGGGGAAGTGAAGGGGTACGGGGATTGCCCACACAGGGCAGCAGTCTGCCTACCGTCCATTCCATTCAACTGAAACTGCTGTCGTCTCAGTTCACAATGATCTGGTCTGTGCCACCAACAACGGTCATGTCACTTGCGTAATTTTGCTCGATTTAAGCTCAGCCTTTGATACCGTCGACCACTTCTTTTTATTCTCAATCGACACTTTAACATTACCGGCACCGCTCTGACCTGGTTTGAAACATATCTTTCCAACCGTACAAATTCATTCTGTTATGGTGATGACACAACCGTTGACTACATTCTTGATTGCAGTGTACCACAAGGCAGAGTCCTTGGTCCCCAGCAGTTCAGCGCATACACCAGTGACATCCCAAGCGTGTTCATGCGTCACACAGTCAGGTTTCATCTGTACGACAATGACAAGCAAGCGTATGCCAGTGGCCACGTCATCGATGTCGACAACATCCGTCGCAGATTATCAGAGTGTGCGAGCGACATTGCAGCCTGGTGTGCGTCTCGTCGGTTGCAGCTAAACTCTGCCAAAACGGAAGCGATATGGTTTGGCTCGCATGCAAACCTGTCAAAGCTGACCACGTGCGACCTCTCAATCACAGTCAACAATGACAACATTTCTCCTGCTCATTCAGTCCACGACCTCGGCGTTATACTAGACGATGAACTCAACATGAAGCAGCATGTCAACAGCGTAGCAAAGACCTGCTGCACACAGTGGAAACAGTCCGGCCTATATTTCAGACATCGTACAGAGTCAGCAATCAGCATCACACCGACCCGGACTACGTTCTGCTGACTCCAATGACTACATCAAGCCGCGACTCAACATAAAGTTCGGAGAACGATCATTCTCGTACGCTGGACCACTCGCATGGAACCAACTACCATCGTCCATATGTTCCGCTCATAATATGAACAGTTTTAAACAACTTTTAAAGACACATCCTTTCCGCATCAGCTTTGGCTAACCTGTTTATGTTTCTGTGTTGTATATATTGGATGGTCTCCCTGTACCTATTGACTACTGTAATGCGCTGATGGCCACTTTCTTGTAATTAGCGCACTAAAAGTTTTTATATAATGATGATGATGATGTGGGCAGTAAAACTTTGCTCCTACAGAATTATCAAGTTCTTAAGTGGGAATGCGGGCTAACGCATGTGAACCTGTGTAATGACCATCATAAAACTGTCATGCATTGCTTGTGTTGTGGTCTGAAAACATTGGTATTCAGCATGGGTCTAATGCTTACCAACATTATTACTTATTCATCTTAGAAGTCTTTTTCAGGCTGATGAAAGTGCTCAACTAGTATGAAAAAGAGAGTCACAGTCGTGTGCTTATTTCTAACTCCTGAGAAAATTATATTGCTGCTGGCATTCTGCTAAGACCAGTACATCTACAGAGTCAACTCAGTCGGCCACCAATGATTCTACCTACACACTCAGGCACCAACCTGCTCGTTTTCAGATTCCAGGCTCTGAAGGCGTTTTTGCAATGCTTCTTGGTCGTCATGAAATCTAGATTCCATTTCTTCCAAATCTTGCTGCAAGTGCAATATTACACATAATAAACTTAAAGTCACTATAACATTTGCATCACTGCATTATTTGCACTAAATCATGCAAACAAAAACGGCAATCAAATACAGACCATTAGGTACTGTGTCATTCAAAAACAGTACCATGTTACTCTAAGCTATGTGATAGTAGACAAGAACTGTCTGTAAATTTCACAACAAAAACTGAAGAATAATACATCCAATTAAGAATCTACTGAGCCAAAATCCTATAGTCTTCTAAACAGCATAATCACCGTTTCTCACCTTCATTTTTCTTTTCTCTGATAAGTACACTGCCTCCATCTTAGACTTCTGTTCCGTAAGAGTGTACAGTGAAGACGTTAGAGTTGCCAACTGATGTTTCAGTGAAGCCATATCACGTTCATCATCATCTGCCTCTTTATCTTCATCGTTCTTCTTAGCTTCACTGAGTGGAGCCATCTTTCACAATCACAAGACAGACCAGTCAAATAATACAGCACAGATTCAGTAACAACATACGACACGTTCACGAATAAACAGCCGAACGATGACTTGTACCATAATACATTCCGATAAACATTCTATACAGGCAGACAGAATTCCTCTTTGCTTCCTGTTTACGGGACACAGACGTTGGTTTTGAACTAATACAGACATTATATTTTAAGTGATTTTTAATGACTGTAAAAAGACCAGATACACTTCAATGAAATGGATTCAACAGCTGACAGCATTGTGCAAGAAATTCAGATTATATAAAACAGAGGCAAAGAACAGCAACCTTAGAAATGAAAATGTATTCAGTTTTACTAACCATGTTAATGGTCCATTACTTAATCAGCACATCACTATGCTGGGACATAAACTTCACACACAATATGCCACAATATTCCAGTATAATAAATCAACTACAAAGGACGACATCTCACAACATCATGTACTCTTCGTCTGTGGGATTGGAGATGCCCACGTGTAAAACTGAACTTTCTCTGGAGCAAAGCAGCGAATCTAGCCAATACCTTTACTGATAACTATGGCCCTGATTTTCTGTGACCTGCAGTATTTTATGCCGCTTTGCAGAATTCTATTTCTTGCCACAGAATTCCACAGCGCTGCAGAAAAGTCGATCTGCCATGGTATACAGCAGAAGTAACTACCGGTACCTATCAGGTGTCAAATGCCCATAGAGCTCATTGCACTGTATATGTCTGTACTAATGCTACAGCAGACCGTGTTTGAGATACTGATGCTAATTTCAGCCGAGCGACAGTCTGTGCCAGTATGCTTGTAAGTCTTAAGTCCTACTATTTGTATTCCATCTGTTGCATTGTGACCCAACTCTCTCCTTCAGACTCACCAAAATAAGTCACAGAAAAACTCATCATTCACAGTACAGAACGTCCATAGTTTAGTACACTGATTGTGCAAATCCAGCATGCCACTGAATGCCGCATAAAAGTGAAGAAGAAATTACTGATGGCGTAAAATCCAAGGCCCTCATGATAACTCACATGGATGGCAAGGACACTGACATACAGGTGCGAATGTCGTACAGGTGCGAATGGATATTGTTGTCCAGGTATGACTGCCTTGCCTCAGTCATTGAGCAGCAGCTCATTTATAACAAAAAGTACTTAAAGCTTGTTACCAGAGAATCGGAGAGTTCAGAACTGACGTCTTCAGCTGCATGCTCACTACTCAAGTCCACGTCATTCTGGGTCTGAACAACACTCTCATCGCCACGAGGTCGCAGCACGCTCAATGCCTTCAGACTTTCTTCAAGAGCAATCTTCTCCTGCTGCAATTCTTTGTAGGCTGTGACAACATCTAGATGTTAATAAAACACACACATAGCACACGGTGCAAATGCCACAGTAACTCTTTCATGTTAGACAGTCTCATCATGTTTCACAAATTACAGTAAGTCTTCTCTGTAACTTCAGAATGCACTAAAACGGTCAATTAAAACAAGAAATTGAAGACCTCAGTGGAAGAACAGCCCAACTCACGTTTTGTTGATTTTGAGAAAATGCGTGCTGAAGTTTTCCACCAAATGCATGCCTTCATTACTCTAGCAGTGCATAGTACATGCATATTTTTATACCGGTCTGCTCGTCTTGATGTCCTAAATGTGGTAATGCAAAAATATATTTATTTTTGTTAACATTTGATCTAAATATGAAGAAAACACATGTTGGGTTGCTATTCCACATAAATTGAATGTCCACGTCCATTCCAGTTTCATAGAAAAACAGCCTAACTCTAATTAATCAGCAATGGTGCATAACAATGGCATTCATGGAAATACAACCTCTCCACTCTCCAGATGTCAATGAGATTCTGAACTTCAGTTAGGCGCCTTTTCCATGCAAAATATGTTGAATGGAATTTGTATATCCGAACCTACACGGAATTAGGTTGTTATTGCATGCAACTGGTCGCTTAAATCAGCACAACTAACTTGAATTAGGTTGTTATTGAAAAATCAACATCTTGTTTTAAGTGCAATATTGCCAATTTTTTGAAATAAATCGACAGATCCAGGTTCAACAAACAGTTTTATGCAGTTTCAGACAAGAACTACCTAACTCGAGTTAGGTCATTCTTCCACTAAGGTCTTCAATTGGCAAAGTGTAACAGTAATACAATGACTACACAGCATGTAATATTTACCATTACACACACACACGTACCGAATACATTACTAATGATTATCATTTATATGACTGACAAGCAAAACATCCCAGCTATTTGCTGCACAATAAAAATATATTACTAATACTTATTTACTATAATAATAATAATTATTATTAGCCGCACTACCTGCATGCAGTCCACGGATGCGGCCTATTGCTACAGATGTTGCATGCAATGGTGTGTGTGTGTCTATGCTGGGTACACAGGTGAGCTGTGCAAACATGGCTGAACCGATCGAGATGCCGTTTGGGAATCTGAATCGTGTGAGCCAAAAGAACCACATATTAGTCGGGATCCACACCTCCCCATGGGAAGCGGGTACCTTTGAGGAGGACATGTGCTGGCCTATTGTAATATACCTATGCATGAGTGCATTCTGTATTGTTCGTCTGCCGCCACTGGCGAATGTGCCTGCCCAGCACATACAGCAGACATATGCATTTGCCATCATGACCATGAGGAGTGACAAGATGGCAATGGGCCTTTTGCCAAATTACTCTGGTCTCTGATCACTTGACAATTTCTGTTTAGTTATTTTTTTTCTGGAGTAATGCTTGGTCAAACCAAATACCCCAAATTTCTCAGAAGAAGGGCATATGAAGATTGCTATAGTATAATTTGTTACAGGCACGTTGCTCTTCCTAATATTCAATCAGCACGATCAAAACAACAGAAAAGTGCAATTAAATTATTTGTGCAGAAAAACTATAATGGTCAGACGTAATTTAACACGGTGCACATATTTTCCTGATAACTATTTATAGGGGCATACATGGCAGTCGGATATATGTCAATCATATTAACAGGTGTACTGTGTCAAATTACATCAAAAACCATAATTAACAGTTAACACAACGTGTTTTAAATATTCAGAAACATCACACAAGGTTGGCATATATAAGAAAAGTTCTTAGTGAATGACATATGAAGTACGCCAACACATACATATAATACAAAACAAACAACAACAAAAAAACAAAACATTTTAATGAAACACGAACAAATCACCTCGAAGTTTTGTCTGATATTTTTCTAGTTTCTGATTCTGTTCATCAATTGTCCGTTGGTAAACGTCACTACGACTTCGCTCCATTGCACTGTAGTAGTGCCACCAATGTGGCTCTCACAGTCAGCCAACAAATGTTAGTCACATCTAACATAACATCATGGCAACATGTACAAGAAGATCAGCTATCGGACAGCGACCATGCAATGATCTGGCAGTTGCATGCTTGTCAACTTCTGCACAATTGTACTCACGCACAAAAAGGCTTGCAGTAAGTGCATGACTGCAAAAGTCACTTAAGGTCATCAAATTGCTGTCATGTGATAAGCCATATATCAGTTCCGATTAGTGGTCTGTAGTAAAAATGTCACTATCTTGCACTGTTTCCAAGACATTATCAGTTAATTCTCAGAATTTAAAGAGGTCACGTGACCACGAACACGTTCCCTTCGGAGGTAATCTATCACGCATGCATTAGTACTCCTCAGATTCAATCTCAACACCAAATTTGACATGATCAGCTACACCGATTCCAAAGCTATGATTGCGGCCAAAACAATTTTACTATTACAATTTTATTTTTGTGCTGTTTGGGCTAGTGATGGCAGAATATGGCCGTACGGGAAAATGACGGTTATGATACAATACTGCATAAAATATCACGATACGATACGGCCCCAAGATGCTCTGCAGTATTTAACAACTATATGTTGCTACTTACACTGTATACATACACAAGTACAGTCAACAGTCCGATATTAATATAGCGTTCTCACTGATGCCTTCGCACGCATTCGAACTAGGGTCGTAAGTAGATTATGAATTAATCAATAATTGATCGATTGCAGCGATCATCGATTAAGAAACACCATAATCGACACTAATTGCCAGGTTCCCAGGCTTACCATGTTAAGTCATGCTAGCATGTGTTCGGTGCTAAATTGCTAAATAATACAATGAAGTAACATAAAGTAAATAAAGTAATAGTAGTTAAAAGGGAAGAAAAAAACAACTAATTCTAGATTGTGATGCCGGCAAGCCTGCTGTTTTATTTTGTTTGAGATTTTGGCAAAAATAGGTCGATCATAATATGTCTTGTCTTCACTGTTCGATTTAAAATGAATGGAACAATCACATCTAAAAGCCAAAACAATGAATCATTATCAAAATTAATATATACAAATAATCAAATAAGCTGCCATTTGCTCCCTAGACGTTATCCGTGTCATTAGCACCACGCATGTGCATAGCCTTAAATGTTGATACTTCAAGCTACTCTTGCCGTAGTTTTTTGTCTTCCAGACAGTAAAAGTAGAACTCTGAACATGACAATGAACAGTTAAAGTAAACAAAAGCTCGTTTCTTATGAGTTCGATAGTATCACTCCACTTGAAGTTCATCCGTGAGAAAACTTTTTTGACCACTGCATTCGATGATGGAATGCCAAAAGCAAACTGAATAATTTGAAAAATGTTTGTCAGTTTCGTTTTGTCAACACTGTTGAATATTTTAACCCATTGTTCTTCAACAGACATTTCACTTGACAATAGAGGACCAAAGTTCTGCAGTAACACCAACTCATCAAACAAGCATTTTTATCAATGTCCAATTGCAGTGCCTCAGCAACTGAAACCAGATTCGAGTCACAGAGCTTGTAAATTCGGCATATAGTCAAATACGGGAGATTCGGTCTCCTGGGTGTCTTCCTTCTTGGAGGTGGGAGAGCAGGGCTGATATACGGGATCTCACGTAAAATACGGGAGATCTGGCAACCCTAGCGCTATCTGGGTGAGTAGAAACAGTGCACC
>Ga0209363_1000338_pt1 | contig 17397 bp, 11 predicted proteins | sample WorMetexBAHAMAS3_FD_187385 | JGI IMG/M metagenome (GOLD analysis project Ga0209363, IMG submission 187385) | Marine gutless worms symbiont microbial communities from Max Planck institute for Marine Microbiology, Germany - Inanidrilus exumae... | ecosystem: Host-associated > Annelida > Digestive... | reverse complement strand
TCAGTGACTTGTGCGATAACGCGGACGATGAGTTGTTCAGCAAGGCGACTCTCTGGTCGAACCACGTACTGCATGCTCTGCTTCCACCGACATCGGCCCCGTCGCAGCGGTACAACCTCCGACAAAGACCGCATCTCTTGCAGCTGCCTGAGTATATGACTCAATTGTCTGATTGCTTTTTTGATACGCATGCTCTACAAAGACACTTACTGACTCTCATTTACTTTTTTTTCTTGTCTATTCTATATTGTAAATTGTAATGGCTTGCCTTATGTCATGCCTTATTAAACGACGATTGATTGATTGATTGATTGATTGAGACTTATCCTTTATGTTTCATGTGTTGTGTTGGGAAAGTCAATCAATCAATCAATCAATCGTCGTTTAATAAAGCATGACATAACGCAAGCCATTACAATTTACAATATAGAATAGACAAGAGAAAAGACTCCACTCAATGCAGTCTGCTGTACATAGCATGCGCATAGCCAGGATTTTGTAATGTGGACCTACTCAAGAGAGCAGGTTATAAGGGGACGTTCTATAAACCTTGGTTAGTTGGTTATACAGTTATACCACAGCGTATATTAAGTATTTAAGTTACGATACTTGCGTATGCTGTGGTAGTGTGGTTATACTTACCGGGGGTACTTGAACTTGGTCAGATTTACCTGGGCAGGATTTACTTATTCAGTTGAGCACCAGCTGCATCGCATATCAGTTAAGGTCAAGGTCGAATGTGATGTTTGTGTAATTCTAACAGTATTTCGATAATTTTAGTGAACTATATTCATCAAAATGTTCCATAGTGGGTCGCTGTCAGCTGGATTATTACTCTCTTATGTGTCTTGTACTGGTGTACAGTCATTGAGTACATCTGTACATGTTTGTGGGCGCAAGTCTCGAGATCCTTACGACCGTCGTTTTGGCATTCACCTACACGATGCATTGCCTGGAAAGCCTGGCGCAACGAAAGAATTATATGAACAGCTTAGCCGTGCTCGTATGAACATACTGTTTTTGTTGATTAAGGATAGTCATCGAGATGAGCATGGATGTAGAACTATAAGCTGTGCTTACATCCACTACCAGTTACAAGTTACATGTAATCTATGGAGCGAGCTTGGGCTACTAAGTGTCGCCAGTTTATAGAATAAAGTCTCGCCGTCGACGATGATGACGTTCCTCGACGAGCAGACGATACGCACAGAAAACGTACAATATTTGACTGACAGCAGCATATTGAACCACCGTAGATAATTCACATTATAAAAACAATGTACTTACAGATAAAACGTCTTTCAGCAACCTTTAAATTGTCTTTTCGCACAATTTATTGCTGAACAAATTGAACTGTTTCATGTTTACATTTACGTACGTTGATTGACATGTGGAGTAGAATACTACCGCCATCACGGTGTTTTGCAGTGTTCTCGGCGGTCTTTCTAGGTGCTGTTTCCTCAAAAAAGTCAAAACTGCCCATCACGTCCGCAGAGCAGATGGTCATCTAAATGCCACGTCATTTGACCTCTAGGCACTGTACTTAGTGAGACCATCGCAGTGGTCAACTCAGGCTAAACAAAAACGTAATGCATAGGGCCTACTAGAATTGTGGCACGACAACAGCGGGCGAGTGCCACAGAATGTGCTATAAGGCCTACAGCTTGACTCGCTATAATGAGTGATTAACATTTGTGTTGTGCCGACATCCTATTAAGACAAGACACCGTTGCTACGCAGTGATGTTAATAAGGCCACAAGTCATAAGGCCAAGGCCAGAGAACTCAAGGCCAAGGACGTTCAGGACAGCCCAAGGCCAGGCCAAGGCCAAGGCCAAGACCAGACATTGTCAAGGCCAAGGCCACACTGCTACCGTACTAAACCAAATTAAAACTAGTGACGTCACTTACTGCAGAGCATCACAGTTATTTATTAACTGGAAACTTCATAATGTCCAGTAAACTCAATCTCTGAAAAAACTGCAATGTCATTCGCCTAATATTACTGTGTGTCAGGGTTGAGTTGATTTAAATCAAGTGATTTAAATCGATTTAAATAGTGATTTAAATCAACAACAAAAATCATGATTTAAATCAGTTTTTAAATAAAGGATAACACTAATGCTTTAAATACTGGAAATCAGCATGATCAGTTTAATTTTTGTCGAGACGTTCTGCAAGACCAAGGCCAAGGCCATAAGTCCTAAGGCCAAGGCCGGCATTTATAGTCCTTAAAGCCAGGCCAAGGCCAAGGACTAACATCCCTGTTGCTACGCCACGTGTCTGCTCAACAGCAAAGTTTGACATTAGTAGTGCACAGGCACCTGACAAACGTAGACATAGGCCTACACTGTGATGCATGGATCCATTACTGTGGGCCAATAGTGCTGGTTTGGATTATGGTTGGTTAAACAATAAATCACTGAAAGCATTGACAAAGTACAAAAATTGCTACAAAGTAGTTCCTGGAGCCAGCCACTAAGGCATTAGCAGCTGGCTTGACCGCTTAACGGCTGGCTTTACGACTTGAGTCGTTAAGCCGCTAACTACCGGCTGGCGGCAGCTGGACCTCTTATCGGCTGGCTAAGCGGCTTGAGTCACTAACTGTGTGACAGTCACTACAACTTAAGACAGCTTATCGGTCATTTACACTTGCCTCGTTACCGCTGTATTTCCCAGGTTATGTGAGACAGAAAGCTTTCAGACAGCTAAAGTGACATACAAGGTCACCGATAATGGTTCCATTCGATATGCCACATACGATTTCCAGTTAGTCTTCCATTGCAACTACCGGTATGTCTCTATCTTCCACCGTTTCCAATATATTATCACTTATCTCCCAAAATTTAGGTTACGTGACCCTGAATCCATCCCTTTTGGAGGTAGTTTATCATACATGCACTGGTACTCCTCTGTATCAAACAGCACATGAAACGCAAAACTTCACCACTTAAATTTATAATTGGAGCAAAATTTTAAAAAATGGTCACGTGATCCTGACCAAGCCCATGAGGGGGTAGTATGTCATCCCAAGACTAATTGGTATATTCTACCTGCATGCAAAATTTGGCAGCTCTCGTTTCAGCCATTCTGGAGATATGATTGCGAACGTCAAATTGAAAATGTCTACGTGACCCTGATTACGCCAATTTTATGGGTGGTTTGTCATCCGAAAGCTTGGACCTGATATATTCTACTTATGTGCAAAATTTGACGACTGTAGCTTCAGCCATTCCAGACATATCATTGGGGGCCCTAAAATTTAAAATGGGTCACAGTTACATGACCCTGACTGACCACTCCCCTTTAAGGGTCATTTCTCATTTGTCATCCGTACGCTGCCTACCCGGGTACGAAATTTGACTACTGTAGCTGCAGCCGTTCCTGAGATATAGCTGGTGTCCACCAAAATGTAAATGGTTCACGTGACCTGACCGCGCCCTTTCCATGGGCTAGCACTTGCTACGATCAACCATACGCCAAATTTGAAGTCTCTATGACCACCCGCTACGAAGATATGAATTATGAAAGGTGATAAAAATGTGGAAAATGGGGTGGTTTGAGGTACTTAGGGTCACTTAAGGTCACTGAAAATATCGCCATTCGATAGAACACACAGAAGTTCCTATTAGCGTTCCGTTGTAACTATGTCGCTAGCTTTCACCGTTTCTGAGATATAGCGAAATACTGGTCGAAAATCACCGACCTGAACTTACTCCACTTCTGTTTGGCGTCTCCGTTGGGGGTGACCCTTTGGAATTTCGCCAAGATTTTTTGGCATCAGCAAACTACAGTGTGAGTCAAAAACAATACACATGACTTTTGGCCATAACTTCTGCAGATGTAGACCGATTTACAAATTTTTTTCACTGTCAGATTGCCGAGGAAACTCTCTATGTAACTATTACAGACATTTATCATTAAGCCGCTAAGCCGCCGTTAGGTTAGCGGTGGCGGCGGCTTATACACTTAACGGCGGCTGAGCCGGCTATCTGTTAGCTTAGCGGCTGACAGTGGCTTGAAGATTAGTGGCTGGCGGCGGCGGCGGCTCCGGGGACTACTACAAAGTCCCAGTGTGATCCTATGTTTCGCCATTTTGAAAGAACACTGACTTGTGTCGGATGGACAAACACGACGAACGCATATACTGTACTAGCATATTCAGCATGTTTAATAATGTAATTCATTTTACTGTATTTTATGTGTGCTTTGCTGTTTAGCACATTTGCCACAGAAACCTGGATATTATACAAAAGAGGGAGAATTCGTTTTTGTGAAAGAGATGATTCCAGAATTTGTTGTGCCTGATCTTACTGGCTTCAAGGTCTGTAACATGGTTTATTTAACAATTCAAGTTCAAAATACAATATCTTTTTTTATTCTCAAAAACCAATGGGGAACGGTCTGTGTTGTTTTTGAATGGCGAATGATTTGTCGTTGTGAATGCCAAAAGAAGTCCTTACACTCAGTTAAAGGACTGCTTTTTATAACTTTTCCCTAAGAAGATGCTGTTGAATAGCATTAACAGCTACAGCTTGTAAAGTATGAATGTTGTTGCATAAAACTGGCATACTAAAGAATTTTAGGAAAGGGTCCACCCCTTAGATTCACATGCTAGTTAGTTAGTTAGTTAGTTAGAAACGTACAGATTAACGTGGCATGAGCAAAAGTACTTCTAGGACATGGTACTGCCAACAGTGTACACGGTACACTATTGGCAGTACCGTGAATGCGACTTGTATATGACTGTCTATACATTGGGTGAAGTGACGTCACAGTAGGCCTAATCCATGATCACGATACGTTCTCCATATTGTAGAGCATGATGTCGTATACTGTGCACAGTTAACTGGTTAAGATTTGTCACATTATTTAAATAACATTGAATCAGTAGGTTTAAGAAGGTGCTGGTCCACATGGCCATTTCCTACGTGGTTGCTTCCAACATGGCCGATTTCAATTTATAAGTATATATTCGTTTTTTTGTTTGAAATAATTAAGGTAATTTATAGTCATTTAATGTCTATTTTCCGTTACCACAGATGGAAATTTACAGTTATATATAGCTATTTTCCGTTCGGTCAGTGTTAGTGCTACGGTTAGGGTCAGTTTAGTTTGACTGGTTAGTGGTAGTAACTTTGGTTGCGTCATGTCTCGCCATCTGGTGAATGTCGTGAATGAATTAATAAATCTGCTATACGATTTGTCCGGATGGAAAATAGCGATTTACAAACGTACATTTTCGAATATAGCGAATATGTGCTCATAAATGTCCGTCATCAGGGATGGAAAATAGCTATTTATAACTGTAAATTTCCGTCTGTGGTAACGGAAAATAGCCAATAAATGACTATAAATTTCCTTATTTTTTTCTGGAAAATAGCGAATATATACTTATAAATTGAAAGTGGCCACGTGGGAAGCGGCCACGCGGGAAACGGCCACGAGGGAGGCCATGGTTAAAGAAAAGCTTATTGCTAGCGCCAAATTGGTGCTCTGACTGTAAGTACTGCCAAATATTTACATTTCCTTTTCCTACAAGATGGCAGCCAGAACAGCTGGCACAGATAGGTACAAAGAAATTACGTCATCATTATGTCACTTAACAATTTTGCAGAACTTTTCAAAACAGACCTAGGTGCCTCCAAATAACCAGTGACGCCTGTAGCATTGATTGCTGCAATTGTGATCTGAAAGAGTTTTGTCAGGGAAATTTATTGTTGTACTTTAGATAATGGCACTGCACTATGTAAAGTATGGTTAAACAAACTGGACATCTTACATCTTCAAATGGCTGCAAAGAGATTTTAGAGGACTACATGGGAAATAGTAATGGTAATAATATAATGACGATAATTAAAAACAGACTGTTATTACTGCAGTTAACATGGTTATGTGTTTGTTTTAGTTAAAGCCATACGTGTCATACAGAGTTTCGGATGTCACCAAATCCAAGTTTACTGCTCGTCGTCTGTTCAACTCAACATATGCACGGACTATTACTGAGGATTTCAACAGTGGGAAACTGGAACCAGCCAAAGTTACTGAAACTGTCAAGACTTTTAAATCCAGTGACAGTACATGATTGCTGATGTGCCATATGTGAATACAGAAATGTTAATGTGAAGTATGTGTGTCTTATGAACAAATACATTGCGTCTCAAAAGAAAAGATGTTACACCTTTTGCTTGCTATAACTTCAACATTCATCAACTGGCTTTGTTGGCACACATAACTAGTGCTTCTGCACTACCTGCCAAAACAGGCAACCGAGAAATTGCATCTGTTCACTTACGTGCTGTATGTTGCTTTGCCACCAAACACAAAACATTCAAATTATTGCTTGGTCACGGTCGACCGTGTAGCAAACGCAGGGTGTGGTTTAGCTGTTTGCACCAAATAGCACCTAAAGACAGCATAGCTTGCTACCTTCTGTTAATACACTATCATTTACCAGGTCTGTCATGATTAATTTCGTCTTTCAGCAACACAGTGCACTGGCATATGGTGCATGCAACACAGTTCAACTGGAACTGTAATCAGTTAATTACTGTACAAGATTTAGAAGTCCTATGGCAGTTCAAGTGAGAGCTGCAAGTCAACAGGGTTGAAGAAATCAAGCAGTGACCTCTGGCAAAGCATTAATACAGTGTTTGAGTGAAGGCATGCGATTTTTCCATTTCCACATTTTGCCACAGTGCAGAAGCATAAGTTAGGTGAGATGATAAAAATAAAACACTGTTACACTGTTTGACTGCTTACTCATTTGATTGCTTACTCTCACAGTAAAGTTTGTGCCAGAATTTATCAAAATTGGATGAATGTTGCAGTTATAGCAAGCCAAAGGTATGATGTTTTTTGAAAGTTTGCAAAAGTAATGAAAACAGCAGCTGCTGAATACATCTATTTTACAAATGAAGCACAAATATTAAAAATATATATTACTGTATTGCATAAGCAGTATCATATAGACCCCGTAGTTGATCGATCGAGTTGATCGAAAATCGGCCAAGTCGATCCACAATTCTCACGGATACAGATAGGATATGGATAGTAATTTCCTTGTTTGAACGGATACGGATATTTTGCCACAGATATTCTATGGATATGCAATATGCCTTTTATTGTTATTGTATTTAAAATTTATTTTACGTGTACTGTCTACATTTACGTGCATTTAGACGTCACACAGACACAGGCAATGGTGAAATTAAGTGACGCCAGATTTGCAGTGTGGTTTGTCTTATGAATGAAACCAATGGATGTTGATGAAGCGTATAAGTCTAGCAGTTCCCTGGAAACATGCCATCAGTAGGCTTATCTGACCATATGCGAAACCGGTAGCAAGGTCAAGTCTTGCGTCACGAGACCAAATGTTGGGGGAGGGGGCAAAGGCCCAAATTTTGGGATTGACTGTGGGCATGGGCATTGGGCAAGTCAGTCAATGTCAGGCTCAGCCTGTCGGCCTAAAACAAGGGGTATCGGATGACATCATAGGGCCACGCCCACCTTTGCAGGTAGCCAAGCTGAAGGATTGTGCCAAGTTTCAATGGAATTCATCAAGTCATTTTGTCACCATGAGCGAGGGCATTGTCATGCGATATGCCCACACTTCACAGTGGGCTGAATCTTCCCCACCGAAATTGCCTCTTCCCGGGGGCCGGGGGTTGCAGGTCTCCATCTAACACAGTATGGCATTGAATTGGCCAAGGCCAACTGCCGTGCATTGCAAAATGGCGTCTCGATCCAATCCATATGTTTAAGCACAGCTCACGAGTGTGATAGACATACAAGACGGACGAACATTCCTGTAGCAGTCTTGAGCTTGAACTTAGGCTGTTGTATTGAGAAGCAATAGCTTTTTAGTCCCAAATCTTGTCGAATTTTCCAGTCGTGACTTGAAGGTGTTGATCATGCCAGCCTCTATGACTTCTTGTGACAAGTGGTTCCAATTCTGCAGCACTCGGTTACGGAAAAGTTTTTATGTAGGCTTAGTTACTGCATAGTGCGGCTGAAAGCTGATTTAGTCCCGACCTGTAATATGCCATATTAGTTTTCTCGTCCACAGTGACGCTGCTATAGTTGAACTAGAGGGCAAAGTAGTTTGGGAATAGGCCGCATTGACCTCATCTTGTGGTCACGTGAACCGACTATGAAAATATTACGGGTTGGAAGGAGAAAAGGAAAGCTAGGCCTTCCACTTGGAACTGGGAGGGCATCAGGTGCTTGGACACAGTTTTTTTGCGTCAGTTTTTTTTGCGTCAGTTGCCATCTAGTCGATCAAGTCGATCGAGTCGATCGACAAAACAGCCAAGTCGATCGTTGTGTTCGACTCGATCAACTACGGGGTCTAGTATCATACGGATCTATTTTCTGGTCTCTCATTCACATTCAACACATGTATATTAAATGTAATATCACACACAAAAAACAAGCAGTCTCACATGACGTGCTTTACAACATTATTAAATACTCATTGATAAGCAATGAACAAGTCGATTTGGTCACTTTGTGTTTGTGGTATAACAGAAATGCTTTCAGAGTTGCAGCGTCTGCAGCTTTGCCTGAAGTATTTCATTGCGTCGGCATTCCTGAAAATAACATATGACAATGACAGTGCTGTGATCAGCTGATGACTCTGTATGTATACTGTTAGGACTGACCTGAATACACTGCTGTTTAGCTGCTTTGATAATTAGTTGTAGGCAGTTATAATGCCAACACTGGGTGAAGCAGTGTGGCTCTTAGGTGATTCTGCACTTTTCAATTATGTAATAATATTAGCAAGTTGTCAAAGTAATTTGACAAGAGGCCGCATCGCCCCCACACAGGAATCGTTCAATCATATGCAGCCGAAAAAAAACGCTCAAGTTTAAATAGTTTCAACATTAAAACATCGCACATCAATGTGGCGTGCGAGTGCTATTTTTTAGGCATGCACTGTCATTGGTTGATGCATCATGCCAAACAGCCTAGACATCTACCAAGCCATTGCAGCAATGATGCCATTGCAAGCTGAGAGAACTGAAGTTCATTACTTTTAAATCACTAATTTCTCAAAAAAGCAAATGTCGATCTCCTAATGAACTACACCTGTATATTGCCGAGGCCATCAAGAGCTTTACATTGGAGTACTGTTTGAACGTAAGCATTCAGCCGTTCGTATGAAGCTGACTACTGCAAAGTTTCCTGTGGGGTGGACACCCCTCAAAAGTGCCCCTTCCCGTAGGGGATTGGACCCTCAAACATGGTTCCTTGGGTTCACCCGAGTCAGCAACCCAAATGGCATCTTGATCGGCTCAGTCGTTTATGCAGCGCTCACAAATGTGACAACAGACGCACAGACTTATAGACAGATCCACCACATTACTCTGTGTCACTGTCATGTGTAGCAATAGGCCGCTATAGCTAGATGCGATGCAGCCTAATAATAATATAATAATAATAATAATATATGACAATTTCACATACATCACCAGACAAAATTAAATGTTAATTAAATTTCAGTTATCAACTTAAACCTAAATACCTAGACACCAGTTACCACTAATGGGCTGCTGATATATTGAATGTCAACATTTCAGAAGACATCCTGAAACAAAATGCTTCATATCTCTCAAGAACCTGTTTTAAAGAGGACTTTTATGCTATAGCGTCACAGTACAGTGGATATCGATGTTGGTAAGCATTGATTTTTATAGTGCATCGTCGTAAAACGCCTCTAATGCGCTCAGGAATGGCACATGTTAGTGGGATCACACAGTTTTACCTGCCACCAACACATTTATCCACTGAAGTGGTCACCCATCAGCTGCAGGTCAAGCGTAGGACAGGGAAAGTTTGCTGGTCACAGACCGACGTCTACCACTGTGCCACGCAACTAATCAGAGATTCAGGGAGCCAGTCAGAAGTCGGCAGATCAAGAAAGGATAGGGTCAGTGGGTGGTGTTCCCCGGTTAAGGTCAGTATCTGAGTTCCGTTCAATGCTTTGGCACTCACAGTTGACTCTCCCAGGTTCAACTGGAAAATTGTTGATGAAACATTGTCCACGAGTGCGATTCTCATACTGAAGTGTGTAGAGCTGATGTTCCTTTATTAGTTATTTATTAGTCATGTTAGACACTGCCACACCATGAGCAAACAAGGGAGAAAGAAATAATGCAAGGAACAATGCCAGGTGCATGCAGGCAAGGAAGACCATGCATGGCCTGGATGGACAACATCAATACGTAGACAAGACTCCTCGAGGAAGAGTCAAACAGAATGACAGAGGACTGAGATAAATGGAGAAAGTACATCCATGGTGTGGCAAACCCTTGGATCAAGGACGGCTAGATACGATATGATAAATTAACGTGTGTCCTTAAAAGCTGACGAGACGGCCAGCTTAATCTAGCACACGGCACAGAAACGAAAAAAATTAGGAAAAACAAAGTAAGGAAAAAATAAAAACAAACACCAAGTAAAGAACAGAACAGGCTAAAAACAAAACACAACAGCCTATAGATCTCCACCTACTGTATTGGACAAGTGGCGTCTTATACACGTATCGTTTTCACTCATAGGGACAATTAATGATGTGCGTGCTGCTGTAAATAATGTTACATAATAGAACATAAATGTTATAAACGTAACTAAATCTGACAAAAATCACATTTTTTGCAGAATTTATGCTCAATCCCGGGATTTTTGGATTGCAAATGCAGCTGGGATCCCGGAATTGCAATCCCTAAGGAAGAAGATCAAGGGAGCAATCAGCTGACTGAGGTTCATATGGAAAATGATGTGTGTGGGTGTGCTGTACCTCTTGAAAGTCTTTAACTGTTTTGAAATAAAGTCGTTGTTTTTCAACAAATTCTAGATAAGTATCATTAAGCTGATCACGCTTCATTTTCTCTTCTTGTTTCCGTCTTTCAACCTGTTATAATTAAATGTGCACTTTATTACAGAACAGTATCATAATTTAATTCTATAAAAATAAAATATGAACCTTTAGCAAGTGCAACGGCTACCACATGCAGGCAGCAATAGCTGCTTGTGCACGTGCAACCATGGAAATCTAATTTATCTACAGTGTACAACTCGTACTTGATGCAACAGAAAACTGACTAAACAGGTGGGAAATACTCACTTTGGTTCTGTTCTGTTTGACACCTTCAACAATCTGTTCAAACTGCTTCAAAAACTGTTCTCGGCAACTCGACGACGCCATCGCCCTGACAACAGATGCACATCAGTAGCTGCAGTATTACAAGCTATCATGACAAAACAGCCGACAGCTTCCATGAGGGACTTCACTACAATCCCTTCAAAATGTGGTATTCAACTGACATTCTTCTCAATGATCTGAGAGACTGAGAAGATTCATTATAAAATAGAACATGAGATGGGGCACCCAATGACCAGAACACCACACCTACTATTCACTGACCCACCTTATGTCATATCCAAATTACTACTTCATATAGAAGTTCATCCACTGAATGCTCTAGTGTAATATCTTTAAATGTACATAAGGGCTGCATTATGCTTTATTTGCAGTTTATGTAGGAAATAATAAATTAAAGAGCTGCAGTTTACATATATAATACATATATGTTAATGGTGACAAGTATCGAGTAACCTATAAAAACCACTAAAAATCAAAAAGATATCAAATGCCATCAAATCACCTAAACATTAAGTGCTGCTGAGTAAGATCACCTTTTGTTTGGAATGTCTATCCCCTTATTTGCCTGTTCACTATACAACTTCTGTGGCACTCCAATGAAGATAAATAAGAGGTGCTTCTTTCGAATGCTCTGTGTAAAAGACCTAAATCTGAAGTGCACGTGATCTTCAGCCCATGGATCAATGGGCTTAAGATCAATTCTAACCCCACCCATGGTTTTTCCATACCGGTACTCATGTATATTATTTGTTATACAAATTCTCCGGGCCCAATGAAATTATGCTATTGTACAGGTTAGGTTCCCACTATAAGGTGGTTTTCAGTCAAAAACTTTTTTGGCAAAATTTGATGCTTAAAGGTGGTTAATTGTAACTCCCCTTACTCCCAAAAGGCACACCCTTACACTACTCCACATTTTAAGTCATCATACACAAAACTATGTAAAGGATCTGACCTGTAGGCATTTTATAAAAATGTATAAATACGAAATTGTTACATTATACCAGTTTCATTGAAAGCCTTCCATGGATGGATTTGCAGTTGGCACAACTATTTGTCATAATGGCATAATCAGCTACGGCAAATTTTTGGGCATACAATTAAGGGGTGTCAATTCTGCAGAAGATCAAAATTCAGCATTTGTCATTGACAAAAGCAGTTACTGTTAACACACGGCTGGCACTTGTGCACAGCCTATAAAAAAGATAAAAATCACTTACTGTTCAAAGTTATCGTTGATCGAATTAAGTAGATTGACCTGAAAAAACAGAAAAAAAGTTAGAAAATAAAGAAAATAACTAAATGATGCACATTAAAGTAATTTTCATGGCTACTAAACCAGAGTAATTAATGTGCTAATTATTCAATCTCAATAACGTATTTGACAATCTCACACTTACCTCCTTCTCAAGATAAACTTTTGTGTCTTCAAGTGTATTGTACATTGTGAAGAACTGCTTTGTTTCTTTGTGCTTTGCAGCCACTGAACACAATATCATTATAATAATAAAAATATCATGCATTACTGCGTATGTTCATTCTGCTAAGACCAGAAGACAGTACAAAAGCCTAATGTGATAACTGTTGTTTTGGTACCATTAGCCTACGTATAAAGCATGAGTGATGAGTAAAAGAATTGTCCGACAAATGCAAGCACGTGTTCACTGCACGACAACAGGCAGCAAATAGTTTCCAATGAAAGGTTCACTGAAATTATACATAATAATACAAAAAGTGGACATCAGTTCACTGACCTTGGTTATAGAGCTCAAGAAATCGCTTTTGATACTGGCTAAGTTCTGCCCTCGTAGGCATCTCATCTATTTTTCTCTGCAGTGCTGCAATCTCACGATTTCTTTTCGCCTGATAACAGTTTGATACAGTGCATCTGTAATACATTGAGATAATCTAGTAAAGTATAAACTGATATCTAATTATGTTGCTGCTCACTGTGAATAATATGGAAATGACAGTGTAAGTCATTCTTATTCCAGCAGCAAGTCCAGCAGAAATGCATGTAATGTAGAAATCTTTCTTTTATGAAATACATAACTAGCAGCAAAAGGCACACCAAAAGTAGTCGGACTTTGTTGAACTTTTCCTGATCAGCTTTACACTGCTGGTCGATCATATCAGCATGCTCCTGAAAACGTAAATAACCACAGAAGTATTTTTGGCATGGGTAGCATAAACACACTAGCAATTCATCAAAACTATCACTTCTACAGCTTATACAGCCACGCATACTTATAAGTGCTCACAATGCACTTGCCCAGACAGGAAACAAGTTTTTGTATCTATGTATCCATGTAGGCCTCACTGTAATGTTAACTGCAAACCAATGCAATCAATACACAAAGACCATTTTCTACATGAACCTGGCTTAGCCAGTTGCAACTCTGATAGTGTTCTGGAGAGATCAAAATTTTGTATATTCTCCTTAATTCTCCATCATGCCTTCTCCAATATCTTTTTACCCCATCAACGTGCAGCACTGTACCCAGCCACTGCCTTTACATTCTGTATATCCACATCATTTCAATCTACCATTCCAAATCAATACATCAGAGTTGGAAAATATCATGATATTTTCGAAAATATCGAAAAAATTAAATTTTTTAAATATTTTTATACATATCGAGCATTTGCACATACATGGTTCTGACTGTGTCTACTGTTGTGCTGTTACTGTCACTGTTACGGAGTTAATAGTTGGACCACCATTCTGATCGTGTGGTTGGAGGCTATTCAGTTAGCAATAGCTTTCTAGTAAATTTATAAATTTACGAAAACCTTTATTTCTGCATTGCAAGGTTCACTTTGGTTTGTACAGTACAGCTTGAACTAGAAATGCAAGGAATGAGCCAAAATCGCGCTTGGCTTGATTTGGGTCGTCGGCTTGTCCGTCTGCCCGCCCGTTCATCTGCCCAGCCTTGCTTGTACCTGCGCGCCTCGTAAGCCACGCCCCCGCCGCCAGAGCCGTCTATTTCGGCCCGCAGCTTGCCGCCTGTGCCTGCCGCGCGCGACCTCCGTCCATCCAAGCCACGCCCGTGGTCACACATCGCGACAGTCCTATTTTAATATACAGATTCCAAATTCAGGTCATTTGCCGTATGTCTTTATAGGTGGTCAAATGTGTGCAACGAACCAACCATATGTTGATCAGTTGTTCTGTCAAAAGGAGCTACTTACCTTTTGTATTCTGTTGGCAAATCATAGTCACCACACTGGCACACTGCTGACTACTAGTACTTAGTACACATTCTGAGACATGTCATTCATAAATACCTAGCATGTGTGAAATGAATGACATGTCTGGGGCCACCATGGTACTTTGTGTTAGTGACAATGCTTTCAATATGACAAAGATGTGCAAACCGTTGCCTGTGCACATAACAAACATGATTGAATCTGCTGTCAGCCAATGTTGAAGCTGATGATTTGGTAATGACGTTTTTGAAAGTGTGACAATTCTGGCCATTATCATCGTATTTTCCATCCTGGTTGCAAATGATATTTTACCTGCATGACACCTTTGCCAGTTTGCCACGAGCTGGCAGCTGTACCAAACTGCACTGCAGTTTCAGCATTTATGCAAGTGATACGAGTGAACACACAAAATAACAAATACGGCATGTTCAGGATGTTCTAAACTAAAATCAAAACATAGTCAAAATGTGCCTGTCGCATTAAAAACTTTTTTAAACCTCCATAAAAATCGTATATATCGAAAATATCCGATATTTTCGAACGAAAATATCTGATATACATCAATGACATATATTGGCGATATATATATCAAGCCAACCCTGACCTGCATGCAGTGCATGAGATGTGACCTATTGCTACAGATGTCGCACGCAGCGTTGTCTGTGTCTATCTTGGGCACACAGCATGACACAGGTGAGCTGTGTGAACTGATCGATATGTCATTTAGGGGGCTCACTCGTGGGTGCAAGGAAACATGTAATAGATGGGGGTCTGAATGAATGAATGAAAATGCGAGGACTTTAAGTGCGTTCGAAAACCGACTGAGAGCCGGCTTTGTCTAACACACTACGTAAACAAATCAAGCCGTTGAGCGAAGTAAAGCCGAAAATGGTCAGGTAGTCCGTGGAGTCAGTCCGATAGGTAAGGAAAAGGCCTATGGTGGAAAGGATTTGCCAAAAAGCCAAGTAGATAAGAGTCAAGATAAGACGAATCCAGTCACAGTTGCAAGTCAGCGATGTGTTCTTTTGCCAACTTCCGCTGGGCACTTGTTACAATTACACGTAATGCTACAAAGTAAACTCTAACCAAACAGCCAGCATCGCCATTATTTCAGCACTATCCCACACAACGGTAACCACACTGCAATGACGATTTTAACAGTACAGAAATACACCTGGTGCTGTGACAGACTGCTGTCCTTCTCTACTTCAGCAATGTTTGCTTCCAGTCTCTCCTTCTCTTGCTACACACAACAATAAACACAGTAATAAATAACTGAAATAACTGCAGTAGTCAATGTTACTGCAGCAACAATCATCAGAATATCTCCCCCTTGCTCCACTCACTCATAACGAAAGCATCTCAAAACCCAAATGTGTCAATCTGCTTTTAACAACCCTTAATGGGCTAAACCCAGCGCCTCTGATTTGTTTACACTTAAATGATTATGGCACTTGTAAATGTTTTTTACTTACTTACTGACGTAAAGTGCCAAAATATAAAGTTTGATTTAACATCATACCCTCAGCACATGAAGGCAACGAATCAATATGACTGGTGCTATGGCAAGAACACAGCATATCAACAGATTCAAACATACACTCAAGTTAACTGCAAACATTTAATAAACATGAATCAGAAATACTCTCCATCTGCCTCTACCATGACGAAAACTGCCATTATTTATTTTAGAAAGATGTCAAGAAAGAAATGTGGAGAGCAGGATTCAAATACAGCTCAAGATGGCAGCATGAGAGACAACCAAACAAAGACAAGTAGTCTATGCTGCACAATGCAAGCCACTGATTCAAACTTGTGTGAACAGCAAGGACAATGTAAAGTCCGTGATGCACTGCATATTCACAGCAGTGCACTGTCACTTCTCAGTATAATTACAGAATGCACGGATGCCACGTAAAGAGTTTGTACCTTGCAGCTATCACGAAATTGACTTTCTTGTTTCTTCAGCGTTTCATTCACTGCTACCAAAGACCTCAGTTGCTGCAGGACACTGTCAATATAACGCAACATAACTCAGGACGGACTAGAGATGACAACAATCATAATAACCACAGTGAGAATACACAGATATTTTAAAACACATTAGACATCTGGGATGCAAATTTCACAAATAATTGTGTATAAGAACTGTGCCTAAAACTACACTGAAATCAGCAGAAACAATACAGCTTTAAGGCTGACACATCAAGATGAGAGAACACATAATGTGCAGTGTCCACTGTCCACATTGCCTGCTACTGCTGCCCTATTGAGTAAAATATTTTGCCTTGATTCAAGATCAACTTGTGCGTCTCTGAACTGATGTTTCAGTAGGTGATGTAAGTGATGGCAACAGTTCCAAGTCAACTTAGCAACAATAATGTTTCATGAAAACCTCAGTGAGTATATAAATGCCATTAGGTGGACTATTAACTATTGTACAGTAAAAATGAAGACTACATGCAAACAGATCACTGCTAAAACAACTCGATACAAAAACAGTGGAAATGTCACAAACAAATGTCCAAAAAATGACGGAACAAATAATTAATTGTCAAAGTTACATTATTTTTTGCTGTCTTCAAACCACACTAACTTGTGAAAGCAGACTGAATCAAAAATGTTTTATAATTTTTTCCCAAAATGAATTGACTTGGCAAACGTATTGACTTGATTCAGATTGCAAACAGAATAGCACTGCTGCCTGCATTAGATCAACCAAGCTAATATTTATAATTTGTTATGAACATCAGCCATACTGATAGTGATCTTAAATCGAAGTGTGAATTTCTACATGTAAAGGGACAAACCTCTGATCAGCCTCACTCTCAAGCAGATCTAATCTCTGCAGGTCTTTGTCATGTATTAGGCCAGCATTTTGCAACTGTCACCACCATACAGACAGTTATTCATACAGGTGAAATACTTAAACGTGCAGCACTATTTATACGAATATTTCAGATCAATATTGAGACTCTAAAAAGTCAACATACAAATCTGTGTTCACATAATATATAC
>Ga0209363_1000336_pt1 | contig 17437 bp, 10 predicted proteins | sample WorMetexBAHAMAS3_FD_187385 | JGI IMG/M metagenome (GOLD analysis project Ga0209363, IMG submission 187385) | Marine gutless worms symbiont microbial communities from Max Planck institute for Marine Microbiology, Germany - Inanidrilus exumae... | ecosystem: Host-associated > Annelida > Digestive... | reverse complement strand
CTGTGCCTATGAGCAAACTCGAATCAAATTAACAAGTGCTAAAAGCAGCAATAAAACAGTGTGATTTCAACAGTTTTTGGAACACGACAGGATCAGCCGCCGCACGATTGATTGATTGATTGATTGGCATGAACGTTGTCGGGAAGTGCGTTTCAGGTGGAAGGACATGTAACAGTTAGTTGTTAAATTGCTGTCGTTTAAGTCTACGCGAAAGACTAGTTATCTGAGTCAGTTACCAATTTGCCTTATGTCTGTAACTGTTTGTCGATGACGAAACAGTGGAATCTAACGGAGCAATACAATTGCCACTTAGAATTTTTGATTTACGACCGGAACATCCGTAGTATTCGTGGGTACAGTGGCTGCACGCAGTATGTGAAGGACGCGTGTACGAGGGGTACTCTATGCCTGTGTGTGTCTGCCTGGCCGGGCCTGGTGATGTCAGCTTGTAGCAGTCTCACGTGTACTTTGTATGGACTGCAGCGTGATTGACAGTTTGCGGTGCGTTGTATGTGTCATTGTTAATACGTTAGGCCTGTCAGTGCACCTGCTCTGTGCTATGACGTATGCAGGCCAGATGGCGCCAGTGTATAGCAAGCCGATGGCGTCCAATGGCTCGGTGAAGCCGTCGTCAGCGCCGCCCGTGTTCACGTTGCAACCTGCGAGCACGCCGTCGTCCAGTACCAGCAGCCCGTCACTGGGCACCGCCGAACGCTCAGTCTGGGGCGGCAGGTATTAATTACTCAGTGGACCAGTATTCCCTCCTCGCGTTGCGATTATAGTGTTATTACACTGATCGCGTCATAGGGGAAAGCGTTACGTAACGTCTGTCCGTCTGTCTGTCTGTCCCGTCAGCATACTCACCGTGACTGACCAGGGGGCAATATGCGACGTGGCCAGCATACATTTCGGCCTGACAATAAGGAGGACCAACATACTTGTTTGTTATGTCAATGTTGACATTCTGTCACTAATCAAATTGCTGAGTGCAGTTTGGCAGTGGTCTGAGATATGATGCAGAACAGGGCACAGATGCTAAACACTAACGGCTGACCAGATTGGTCTACGGCATGTAATCAGAAACTTTAAACTAGTGGCTGTTACAGACGAACCCGCGCGATGCGCTGCAGTAATTGTGTTGTAAACATATGTGGCCGCTCGGTGTAATAAACTGGCGACGGCACTAAATTGACAACAGTTGTGATAATTGACGTGCGTTGGCAAAAAAAACAACAGAAAATCGGCCAAGTTCGGAGTTTGGGACAAAGTTCCTGCATTATTGCAGACACTTGAATTCCCTTCTAACACAATTTAAGATAAGCTGAGGCAGCCTCTTTGCCAAAAAAACCAGCTCAGTCCATTCAGCTGTTTCAATAGAACTCCTGATTTGTGACATACAGCTGCAGGACCATAGCATCATGTGGGTAAAAATTAATGATAAAACTAAAGCAGAAGATTGTTGAGCATGATATTCGATGTAGCTGATCTGTTTAATTTTTAGGTCGACTCGGAGTCGACCTAATAAAGTGGGTCTCAAATGTCCGTCTGTACATCCATCTGTATGTCCGTCCACAAAAAGTTTCTTTGATTTCAACGGAATTTGGTGTGTAGTTAAAGGTCGATGAGTGACGCATGACGGTATGACCCGATCCAAGGTCAAGGTCAAGGTTACGAGCGCTTGAAAGTCGGAAATTTGGCCATTTTTAAAGGCTATCTTCTCCCCCATTTATAATGGGGGCTGGCAAATGACCATGGATTCTTAAATTAGGGCACAATACCTAAAGCTTATCGGGACCGAATTTTTGATTTTGGTCCTAGTTTTTGTGTCATGTGACTTTGAAGTTGGCAGTAAGTAGAAGTCGATCGCTAATCCCGTACGGGCTAATTTATTGTATGTGTGGTGTGTGTGTGTGCTGTTCATTGTATGTGTGTACCATAGTTCACAGATATAGGGATAACGTGATATATGCAGAGCTGACATTTGATAAGAGAAAATGGGCGTTGATTGAAGGCAAAGCCAAGACAAGGTGTATTTGTTGCATGGTCACGTTATGTTGGTGTCTGTTGGAGATATTGCTGTTGAAAATCTATAACAAGAGATGTCTTTAGCTGACATTCATGGTATATTACGATGTTGTGTGACTGATAGGTTGAGATTACCAGGTCAGATGTATTCACGTGGCATCTTCAGTGTGTGGACTTTTCTCAAGCAGTGCATTGGCAAGGTAAGCCTTCTCATTGCCTTCTTTCTGCCGATCGTGTTTGTGAATGTGTTTATCATGCACACTGGCATAGTGTTAATAATAATAATAATAATAATAATAATTGTACAACTGTCGTGATCGTTACTCTGAAACGGTTTCCGCATTTTGTTCTGTTGCCTGACACAGGATTGCAGCATTGAAGGAACTTGTTGGAAATATGTGGTGTCTGTTAGTGATGCCATTGCCAGCCAGCAGTATCGACAAAGACCTTATGTTTTTAGGCTGTTGCTTTCGTCCATTCGTCCGTCCATTCATTCATTCTTTAGTCCGTCTGATCAGATATTGTTACCACGGTATCTCATGAACGGCTTGAACAATTGTGATAAAACTGACAGGGAATATTCACTAGCACCGACTGATGATCTGATTAGATTCTGTGGGTCAGTGGTCAAGGTCACATCTTAGTTCAAGTGTGTGGTGGCCAAGGCATCCACGTCAATACTGGGGCATTTGAGTCTTATGTTCTACTTTGTTACTGAGCTGTGTTTGACACATGTTGCTGCGCTGCCTGATCCTAGAACTACTTTGTTGTAGTTCATGCTTGTGGACAGTTGTCAAATTGTCACAGGTAAACATAATTAGCTGCCCCACTTCGGCGACAGGTGTGCAGAGAAATGCTTGTCCTATAGCCATTTGGAACATGGCTGTAATTAATGACTTCGCCTACGGGAGTGGTTGCGAAGTATTGTGATGAGCACATCTGTGTGTGTGTGTCTGTCTGTGTGTCTGTCTATCTGTGAGGATATCTCCGGAACCACACGCGTAATCTTTACCAAATTTTTGTGTATGTTGCCTATCGTCGTATCTCGGATCTCCTCCGGCGGGTTGACGAGGGGACGGGTGCAATGTTGGGGGTTTCTTCCCCATTGACAATGCATTGTACAGCATAGCATTCTGGACTCATACAAAAACGGCTGAACCGATTGAGATGCTGTTTGGGATGGTGATTTTGGTCATTCATAGGTACCACGCGTTAGATGGGGGATCCGATTCCCAAGGGGAAGGGGCAGTTTTTGGGGGAAACTAGCGGCCCATTGCAAAGTAATGGACACTATGGGAGCTGTGCAAAATGGCTGAACCGATCGACATGCCATTTTGGATGAAGACTCGGGTGGGCCCACGGAACCATGTATTAAGTGAGGATGCAGATCTCCCCAGGCGAAGCGGCAATTTTCGAGTCTTGTCTGGGCTGTTCAAAAGCGTTCACAATCTTCGCTGCTGCATTACTGCCACGTTTGCTGCAAAAGGGATCATTCAATCGCCGATAGCGTCATGCAGCAGAATTGATCATTCAGTATGCTAGGCAAGCATGAATAATATTCTGAAAATTTATAGTCGCAGGCAATGCTGCTATCGGATGCGAAGGGGGTGGTGGGATTGCACAGCACGGGCGGAGTCTGATATATACGATTGCTTTGTTACCGTCATGTTACGTTACTGACAAGTTTAGACTGGCCACTTACCTTAACTGTAGTTGAATTCCCATTGACTACGTCCACATACAGTACTGTTGTCTGTACTGTGTTTTTGTGAACGCAATGTTTACAGAGATGCATAAGAGATGTGAAATACCACACACTTGCACAACGGCGTGTTTTGTAAGAACGATGAAGCCGGTCAATAGAAAAGTATATAATGTGACTCCTCCCACTGCTAACCCTAACCAAGATTTGCATCTGTGATTTCTTCGTGGATAACTACCACCATTTTGCAAAATTTTGTTCACTTCCATTTAAGAATTTCTTTTCCACAGATTCATGACTTTACTTGCTGCCTGTTTAGTCGACATTGTTGCGTATTTTGCAGGAACTGTCAAAAATCACAATGCCTGTAATTTTTAACGAGCCACTGAGCTTCCTGCAGCGGGTCGTGGAATACATGGAATATGGTGGGCTGCTTGATCGTGCATCTGCTTGTGACGACCCAGTCGAACGGCTCGAGGTCAGTTTTATGTTTTTTTTCTAACTTTGCAAAAAAAGGTGTTGCTTATGTTAGTGTGTTACTGCAATAGGTCAGTTTCTGTGCGTGTTGCAGTAATGACAGTGTGCTAAAATAGCAACGTTCTTAGCACATTTTGAGTAATTACTTGATACAGCTGTAAACGTTAACGGTTTCAACAACACCACAGGCACACAGTCGACTTGAGAAAATCCTGCGAACTACCATTGTTTACCAGATATTTGTCAAAGCACAAATTTAGCTGCTAGTTGAAGTGTCCGTTTAAGCTCAGTTGTCCTTCTTCTGTTTTTGTGGCCTTGTTAGGTCAATGTTGGTTTGCTGGCTGCCCCTTGGTTTATAGGTCTGCTCTACAGAGCCGACCTAATAAAGTTGGTCTCAAATGTCCGTCCGTCTGTCTGTCCGTGCATCCGTCCACAAAATTTTTTTGATTTTTGTGAAATTTGGTATGTAGATAGAGGTCGATGAGTGATGCACGACGGTATTCAGTATGACCCAATTCAAGGTCAAGGTCACGAGCCCTTTAAAGTTGGAAATCCTGCAATTTTAAAAACATTACAATGGTAGCTGGGAACTGACCACTGATTCTTAAACTGGGGCACAATGTCTAAATATGATCGGGTTGGATTTTTTATATTCATCATAGTTTTTGTGTCACGTGACTTTGAACTACAGAAACGTCAGTTGTGAACAGTCGACCGACAGTCCCACACAGGCTAATTTTCTTCTTATGCTTTTTCCGTAAGAGAATCTTTTCGTTAATGACAAGTAGCACAGTCTGGATGGCCTTCTGTTGATGAAGTTGGATATTAACAAGCATACAGACGTACAAAAGGCTCCATTGTATTGCGATGTTTGCAGCTGGTGACGGCATTTGCTGTGTCTGCAACTGCGTCAAACTGGGAACGACTTAGCAAGCCTTTCAACCCACTTCTTGGCGAGACGTTTGAGCTGGACAGGTTCGCTGGCGTTTTTGTTGCTGTTTTCTGCTGTTGTCGTGTGTCCAGTTTCAGCGAAACAAACATCTGATGTGATGATGACAGTTATGATTTTAGTTTAAGTGCTGATGCTGTTATTCCATGGAAGTTTACCCAGTTACTCTTGAACAGCCAGAATTTCCCTAAAAACTATATTTTAGCATTAATTCTCCTCCTGTGTTACTAGGTCGGTTGTGTTACGTCTCGTAGAACATGAATTAACTGCTGGTTTGTAGTTATAGTGTATCTGTTAAACATCAGATCTGACACAATACAAAACGAATTTATAATGCGCCGATTAGTCGAGCAAAAAAACTGGAATCAGAGGTGTGAGAGGCGACTGTTACTGGGACTGATCAGCATACGCACTGGAGAAAAGTTTACGTTTAAGGTTATGTTTAAAACTATTCACACAAGTTGCAGCAGAGCAGTTGAGAGGCAAGTCACTACCTGTCTTTCGTGCACTAACAGAAAATGCTTTGTCAGCCATGACGAGAGACGTGTAAGGACGGCTAAGCAGCTGTTTGTCCGATCTCAGTGAACAAGATGGAGCATAGTTACTAATGAGAGATGCCAGATACGATGGACTTCCTCTCTGCCTCGTCTTGTAAGCCAAAACTACGAGCTTGTACATTTGCCATGTATCATAGTCAATCTGTACAATCATCACCGTCTCACAGGTGAACCCGTGTTAGATGGTTTCCTCATTTTCCTGCTGCACTTTTTCTGGAAGAAAACTTTGGGGTATATCTGGCACAGTTTTTGTGTATGGATGCCATTCCTGTCACCAAAGCAACAATATCATGTCACTGAAGGAAATTAAAAGCACCGACCACCCACATGCTTCATTGTTTCTTTATGCCAGCTCACCATTGCCAGTATCTTGTGGTTGTAGTTATGCTGTATGGTAGGAGAAGTGTCACCGTGCGTATGCTGTTGGTTTGGCTGTCGTTTGATTGCAGCTGCTGATACTGTGTGTAATGTTTGTTGAAGGCCTGACCTTGGCATCCGCGTCGTCTGTGAACAGGTGAGTCATCATCCACCGATAAGTGCTTTCCACTTTGAGTCCGATTTGTATGTCTTTCATGGTGCCGTGCATCCCAAAATCAAGTTCTGGGGAAAGTCGATCGACATCACGCCGAAGGGTGTTGTGACACTTGTGCTCAAAAGGTATGCGCAGATTGGCACTTTTGTGTCATTGCACGCTTGAAATTAGTAGTCAGTAGTTAGTTTGAGTGAGAAATGGACTGTGCTAATTCTGTATGTACACAGTATACAGGGCCTGCAGTACATCAGTAGAACCAACTAAAATGATTGATTACTAACTTATGATCAATAGCTCTTATTAAACCTTGCGCCTGCGGCGGTCAGTTCTCGCACCTACGGTGCTCAGCGTGTTACATGCTCAATTCTCTTGACTATGGTACTCAGCCCGCTGGTTACAAATTTCCGGATGGAGTTTGCCACTGGTTTACAGTGGCGTATGGACGGCGCGTGGAGCGCAAGCCCGCGGGTTCGAGTTGCACTCGCTAACTCCCATGACCATCCGGAGGGTATAAGGATGCCATGTGCCGAATTTCATGCAGATCTGCTAAAAACTAAAGAATATAGAACAGATGGAGAGACACACAGACTGACAATTTTTGCTTATGTATATATAAGATAACTGACGAAGAAAGAAACCCACTTATGGAACATTGACTGTTAATGTAATGCTGCGGTTTGATTACTGTTTTATGCATTGCCATATTATTATCGTTATTATTAAGAGTAATTTTCGAAAAAGTTAATTTTCAAGAGGTTTCTTAGTGGACCATGAGTTAATTACTTTTGGCATAAAAATAAAGAGCTAAATGAAATTACATGTGTCTTTGGCCATGACGACACTGTTTTATTAAGGTTTCGTAGTTTTTTGCTTGCTGAGAGATTCGTGTCTTGCTGAATTTTGTGTAAGTTGTTTTATATTGACAGTAAGGAGTCATGGATGGTGCAGTGATCATTGGTGTTGTGTGTTGACAGACATAATGAGGCGTATTCATGGCAGAACGTTAACTGCAGTGTACATAACGTCATTGTTGGAAAGCTGTGGATTGAACATGTATGTCCAATGTCCACATATGTCTGCATATCGATCCTGTATACATGTAGGCATAATGAGCAGTAGGAGAATAGGCATTTTAATGAGGTACAACGTGAGCTTTGACAACCCTAGTAGTCTAATGAGAATCATGTCAGTTGCTAACACTGTTTTTGTTAAGTTCAGAGCTCATGAAGTTCCAGAGTCGCTGGCCCCGTGTAGGTCCCGGGGCTGTAAGTAAGTGGGTAAAAGTCTAAGTAAGTAAATAATTGACAAATTTATGAAGCGCCGAAACCAGAATAGGCCCTCTCCGTTTACAGGCCGAATGTGGTAGGAGGCGACTAAACCTGGCTTTAGTTTTTGGGTTAATTTTATGTTGTAGTATAGCTTGTTATGGATGCATTTTTGCTTATGTTGTGTTTTTTTCTTCAGTTTTTTAGTACTAAGCCAAGAGATTGGCTAGGAAGAAAGTCTCCGAAATGAACTATTTTGTGTCGAGTGGGATGTAAAACCACAACTCAATCAGTCCACACTCAGTGACTGAAAATGAGTTGCTTCAACCATCAGTTAGTGCTTTGACTTCACTGGTTGGCGGCTATGAACAACCTGAGCCATTTGTCCCCAAGGTTATCTTTGAGAAGAGCTGGATTGTTGCAGGAAGGAAGTCGATGCGGCAGTGTCACCCGTGTGTGTATTGTGATGATAGGATAAAGGAACGTTTGAGAGAATTGTTGTCTGTTACGTTCAGCTGCTCAGTTATTGCTCTGCTAGTTATTAAGTATTTACAAGACTCGCAAGTTGTATTGTGATGCTGTTGTTATTGATGGAATGTTGCGGTGAATGCATGGTGCAGTCTGGTGCAATGGAGTTGACAAATCATATGACGAAATGTAAAGCGGTGGTGAACTTCCGTCCTTGTGGTTGGTTTGGTCGCGATCTACACAAAGTCGACGGCTTTCTGCTAGATCGATAGTAAGTGGTGAATCTGCTTCGTTTATTTTCTTACAATTTTGTGATAGTTTGATACGATATTTGCATTATTTGTGATAGTACTTGTTTTATTAAAATACTTTGTTCATCTGAGTTCAATTAACTTGTAGTATTTTTAGTGAATCGTTGTGATAATAAGCTGAGTGAGATTAAACATGATGATATCAGTTCATATACCAGGGTAAATACCCAAAAAACTGCTTTTTTTGAGCGGTAAAGCCACCTAAAACCCACCCTAAACCTAAGTACTAAGTAAACTGAATTCAGCTTCAAACTGGAAGAAAACTTTGGGGATAAATGGAACAGTTTTTATGGGCGGATGCTGTTCCTGTCACCGGTAAATTCAATTGTAATTTTAATAAAATTAAGAAGCAATAAACAAAATTAACAATAAACAGAGTAATCGTTTTCCATTTCTGCATTTACTTGATGTGAGTAACATTTAGCAATGACAATTTGCATAGAAAACTCCACAAAAACCAATAAAACCCAGTATGCAATAAAAACCCACTGGGTTGGGCTTATTTGAAAAAAAACGTATTTTTAAAACCATGGATGATATTTTGTGGTGTGGATTGTAGCAACACAAAGTTGAGAGCGTTCTACGGCAAGTGGATTGAAGCGTTGTTCACGTACGACGTTGACGTGTTGGAGGAGTATCTAAAAGCTAGTGCTGGCAGTGGATCTGGTGCGTCGACATCAATGTCACGTCCAGCCAAGGTGTGCAATGCTCATCAGCACTGCTTTATGTCAATCCTGTTATATCAGAGGCTTGAGTAGTAGTAGCAAGCTGTATTGGTTTGTGGAAGGTGGTGCAAAATGAAGCCAATTTTGTGCAACACAGTTTTATTAACTGTCGGTGTTTTTTTGATCTACGCTGTACCCTATAAGTCTTTCGGCCACTAAAATCCTTCAAGCACCAACATGAAAGGAAAGGAAAGGAAGAGTATTTATATAGCACCATTTATATAGTATATATATATCTCAAAGCGTTCAGGCATAGATCACGCAGTTTTACCTGCAAGTACACCATGCCTGCCTTTTCTTCGTAAGCGTTCACCAGATGGCGCCACCCCTAACTGAAGTAGTAGTAGGAGACATCCAGTTGCAGCTTACTACTCATCTATCGCCCCCGAAGTGATGAAAGGCTGAGTTGGCCTTGTTGGCTGACCTATAGCGGACGGTTTACCCACATAAGTGGTCACCCATCAGCTACATCTCGAGCGGACAGGGAAAGCTTGCTGGCCAAAGGCTGATGTCCTACCACTGTGCCACGCAACCAACTAGCGTGTCCTCTTTAGCCTGTTCACGCCCACCAGTGCTACTACCTAGCACCTGTCATGACCTCAGATTCAGCTGAGACTGCTACTCTTCTACATGATGCATTGCAGTTGTGTCTGTTGTTACCAATGTGTGTATATTGTTATCACGAGTTTTGCTTTCTGGAGTGTGTCGGTCATTCACACCAAGGACGAGGAAAAAGCTGCTTTGTAAATGAACATTTACTGAGAGTCATGTATCAGATGCTGTCTGTCTAGCAGGTTGCTGACATATGTTAACTCATAGTTGAAGACTGTCATTTTGCAGCTAATGAATTATCACACATACACATACCTCGGTTTAATAGTCATCTCCAGGTGAACGTTGCTAAGCTGGTTGTGAGGGATGATTGTTGGAACAAACAGCTTCGATGCCAGCCAGCGACTCGCTACTGTATGCCAGCCTTTCTTGATCTGCAGCTGAGTAAAGTAAAGTAAAGTATACGTCGATATGTGTAGCACATCGTCGTAACTACCTCTAATGAGCTCAGACGTGGATCACACAGTTTTACCTGCAAATTACACCATGCCTGCCTTTTACTCTCAGCTGCAGAGCATCACTGCTCTTTGGCTGGTACTCATTTTACCGTCCCACGGAGGGTAGAAGGCTGAGTCGACCTGGGTGGTGGGTTACATACCGAAATAAAGTGCCGCCTTCGGGAGTCGAACCCGGACACGGTTACCCATCCCAGTACTGACTGGGCTCGGTGTAGGTTAACCTCGTTGATTGAGACCAACGTATTACCACTACACCTGAGTCATGAGGAAAGTGACATCGCTGCCTTCACACCACCTGTACGACATCACCTGTATGACACCAGTGCATAGTAACGTGTTGCTGACATCTCAGCTGTTAATTTGTCAAACAGTTTGACACTGTTTGCTGTGTGATAGCAAGGGTATCTGACCCATAAAATCTTCTGTCACTTATCCGCAAAGGTTCCCTTCTGGGACAGGTGGAGGAAGGAAGCCTGAAATGGTTATTAACATGGTGGTGTGTGTGTGTGTCTGGTGTTAACTTTTTGAACAGTTAAGTCTTCACAGTTTTTCTAATTGGTTTAATGTTTAGCTGTGTTGTCTAGCCGACTTATTGAAGACTTGGTGCATGGCGTGCATGCTGTGATCACAGGACAGAACCAGCGGTGACTTCAGCCCAGCTCTGTCGCAGCTGCGCTATCCGCTGCCAAAGACACTGAGTGAGCCAGCGATCAGCGCTATCGACGACACCAACAGCTTGCCTGACGCTGATCAAGTCCGAGGTTCATCATGCGATCTGAACCTGCCTGGTCAGAGACTGCTGTGGGTCGCCACTCCAAAGCCACAAAATGCTGACAAGGTGAGTGACACTGCCCAGTGTGTGAACTGTTCTCTGTGAGGACTGGTACATGTAAGATAACTTCACTTGACAAACATGCATGCTTAACTAGCACAACGACAACACATATTGGTTATTCAGAATTTTTTGACAACACCAAAATATTTCGCATCCATTTTAACATCATCCCATTATATTAACATACAATTCATGTATTGATTTTGGTGCTATATAAATGGTTTGTTTGTGTGTTTACTTTGTTTTCTTCCTCCCTCTCTTCCTTTTTTACTTTCTTCTTTCCTTATGCTTTCTTTCTTACTTACTTACTTCCTTATTTGTTTACTTCCTGACTTATCTGTCTACTCCTTCCAGAATAGACCTGCTACGTTTCTAGGCTGGAGGTCGTAGGAAGCGACCAAACCTGGCTTTAGTTTTTTGGGGGTTCATTACATGTTGTAGTATATTTTGTTATGGATGCATGCACATTGCTCGTCGGCAGCACTTGCGGTCCTCTGGCTGCCATCAGCTGCTTGTGCCGCGACACCGCCGTTCGGTGTTTGGTTGTCGGGTCTTCTCTGTGGCCGGCCCGGCGGTCTGGAACTCGTTACCAGACTACCTTCGAGATCCGACACGTTCTGTTGACAGTTTTTGTTGTGACCTGAAAACTTTTCTTTTCTCGTTCTACTAATGTACACGGCGCATTAAGGGCTTCGCGATTATACGCTATATAAATCTACTATTGACGTTGACATGTTTGCTTTTGTTGCGTTTGTTTCAGTTTTTCGGTAGTGAGAATGGCTGGGAAGAACGTCTCTGTATTACAGACGTCGCCAAGAGCATTTTACTGGAGTACTGGAAAGATTGTTGCCTGATGCAACTGGTCTCTGATGTAACCAAATGTCGATTGCCAGCGTGATATCTGTCACCTTAATCACTGAGCCATCTGCCATCTCTGTCATAATAGCCATTTTCCGGGTTCTTGACAACCATTTTTTAGCCGGTCTCCCCCTCCTTAGTTTTCTTTCTTCACTTGTCTGGAAAAGAACATTTGGGATCCGTGACACAGATTTCTTACTGGCCAGATACCCAACCTATCACCTACCATGTCAGAGCACTCGAGGAAACACCGTAGTCGCTCAACCGCGGCTGCAGACGTGTAGGGTTTGTGATTAGTGGCTTATAAATATAGATCTAGTAAGTGCTTGATAATTGCTTGAAGGATGTGGCCGCGCCTGAGTGCTTGGATGTGTCTTGTGTACAGTACTACAGTTTCACTACATTTGCTTTACTGCTTAATGAAATCGACGACCAGTTGAAGGCAAAGATCGCTCCGACCGACAGTCGCTATCGGCCTGACATGCGGAGGATGGAGGAGGGTGACTTTGGTGTGTATATGTCTGTATTTACTAAGTTAAAGGCTTGATATTGTACTTGCGCAGTGTACGGTAATGTAATGTAAAATGTCAGTTGTTATAGCATTTCATTGCCAGAGTCTGTAATGTGGGTTATCTTGTCTGAATGTCTGCAGTACTGCGGCTATAGTGTTTTGTCACCATTAGGTCACTGTCACTAGCCAACTGCATATACCTCTTCCATATGGCATTACTGTTCGCAGTGTACATCTGATCAGTTAGCTGTATTATTGTACACTGTCAGGGTTATCATCAACATCCTGATGATATGCAGCTGTGTAGGCCGATTTTGCCATTCAACCCAGCACTGACATGATTCATACGATAAACTTTTATCAGTTGTTGAGGATGTAGCATGCTATTTCCTGGGCTGTGTTTCCACCATCTAAGACGAAGCAGTTCTAATTGGCATGAGGGTCCAGAGCAAGAAACGCCAGCAGAAAGTGGCGTTTTTAAGGATCAATTGTCAGTTCAATATCTTTAGAACGCTCGTCTATCCTGGTCCCATTGTATTCCTGATGTGCATTTATGTATATTTTTTATCACATAAGAACTGATGTCAACAACACTGTACCACTGTACAGATGGTGCTGCTTTTGAAAAAAATCGAATAGAAGAACTTCAGCGGGCAGCTCGCAAAGACCGCAAGAAACGTAGTGATGAATTTACGCCACGGTCAGTGCAACTAACATGCAACACATGCTATAATGTTAACCCAGTGTTACTTGGACAACATTGTTTAAACTGACTATAAAAATAGAGAAGTGCGCAGCCATTAAGTGCAGGGAAAACCGACATCAGCGCACGTTGTGGTTATTTTGTGTTTCTGATTGGGTGAAATATACAGATATCATGAATGGTTCTGTATTGAGAGACTTGTTTAGCCCAACGTTCACTAACTCCAGAGAAGAATGTAGTTTTTATCTGATGTGACAAAGGCATACAGTAACTGTTACTGGTTAATTTTGTTCTAGTATGTATCTTGTTGAGAAAAATGTCACCAGACGGTCTGTTTACAGACATAATGGTGTATTGATAATGGAGGTAATAATAATAGCTCTATCATTAGGTCATCAGTTGAGAGATGCTGTACTAACAGATGTAGTTAACCTGTGATACTCCAAGTAGCTTTATTGAGTTCAGAATGTGCTAAGATAAATCTGGTATTTGTCATCTTGGCCAACACTGCAGTCTATATCTTGTTGGCTACCATAGGAAAGCTAGAGTGACACAGTGGCAATGATAGAATGGCTTTGATGACTACTCTGAACTCATTTGACATAGTCAGGTGCAACCGACAGTAATGTAATGTCGGTGTAAGTCCACAGATGCACTGAATGGCAGTCAATGGCAAGTTAGAAGGCGAGTTTTAGTTTCTTCTCAAAGACGATGGTGTGTTATCGAGGGCCACTAAACCGTGCTGTTTGTTGTATTTCAGCTGGTTTGTCCTTGGCACTAATCCATACACTGGCAAGGAGGACTGGTTGTTTAATGGTGAATACTGGAAGCGCGACTGGACACGGTGTCCAGAGATCTTCTGACTTGTTGTCAACCGGTCCCTCTTGTGCCATTCCAGACTCTCGTGCCGTCACCGGCAGCATAGTACATCAAATGTCAGTGATGAAGATTCAGCAGCGACAACGTCTGCTTGCGTGCATTGCATCATCACTTGTTGCCTAGCTACAGCGAGCTGACAACTAAGCCGTCCTGTCAGTCATGTTTTGTGCCTTGTTCTGACCGACCAATGTACTCAATAATTTCATTATTAGTCATCTCAGTGTGACAGCCGAGAGCCAGCCAGTGGTGTGAACACCTGCTTGTAACTCTGATAGCTGTTTTTCTGTGGCAGCAGAGCTTTGCCGTAGAGGAATATCTGTCTGCGTGTATTTTTGTGGGCCTCGCTGACACCGTTGTTATGGACGCTGCAGCCTTGACTTGTGTTGATTTGCCAGCTTCCATCCTCGTTTGTCACAGGCACTAACTGAAAAGTTCTTAAATGTGGAACAAATCATTGCACTGCCATTGGTAAATTGGTTGACTGCTGGGTACATGAAGTGGCACTGACGGAAGTTGGCACGTCTCCCGTTTGTCGGGGGAACTGACGCCCTACGGGCAGTTTTTTTTTAAATTTGTGCAAAATTCGAGGCAACGTTGGCTATCAGATAACCAAAACTTTTAGCTGGGGCTTATTCTGTCTCCCGTTTTACTCTCTAAGTCCACCAGGGCTTTGTCCGTGAACTTCCCTGGACACTTGGTCCCAGATCCGTAATCCTAATCCACCCTTTCCTTTACAGAATCTTGCCTGTTGATGGAAACAAGCAACTGAGTACGTAAATACCTCAGAGGGAAGACACTGCCAGTGTTTCAATGTGTGTGTATATATAGACACACACAGACACATACAAAGGAATCATATATTTAGTAGTTATACGAAACCTGTGTTAATTAGCTTGCATACTGTGTTTATTATTTAAATATTGCTATTATTATGTGATAATGTTAGCTGTTAATCTGCTGTAAAAAGTATTTCATCTAAATTGATTTCATTATTTTATGGTGTTTGCATACCTGATATTTTGTCGAGTGTGTATTTTACGAAGTTGTGGGAGGATAATGCGAAGCTAGTGTACATTTGTGGTTGGGTGCAATATACTTGCTTGCTGTTAAATAATTCAGCCGCTTGTGTATGTCAGCATCACTGTCAATTTGGTTACGATTACCGGTGCAGAGGCATTCGATGTAAATACGTTACTGAGTGAAATGTGACGTGTAGTTGGACTGCTTTGGTACAAGTTAGTCAGCGGCTGATCATTGCTGCGTAACTACTGCTTTGCGTTGCAAAGTGTGGGTAGGTCGACATACGTAGCATAGCCATCAGTTTTTATGCATTTAAGTTAATATTTTGATATTTTTACATAAGCGAAATGCTGTGTTTGAAGTTGTTGTGAGATTATGCACTTTTCCGCTTGTCTAGATTGCTTTAGTTGGGTAAAAGTGAAAGATGGAGCAGTTGACTGTGATGCAAGTTATTACTCAGTGCTGGTATCAACGGCTTTAAACTGGAAGAAAATATGATCTTTAAACATTGTCAAACATGAATTTGAGGGAATAAATTCCCGGTTTGTGAGAATGTTGCTGAGAGGAAAGGAGAAATGTAGTCAGGAAGTAGGATCATGATAAGCTGCAAGACATTAGAAATTGTGCATTGCTGTACAGTGCTGCATGAGAACCTTCAGCTAATCCTGCTGCCTTTGAACATAATCAGTTTGATGGTATGCATTGCTTTTCACCAGTTAGCATATCATTACTCAACGTGTGGCCGAGGTCGTGTGATTAGGTGTAGAAAAGCAAGAATTTCTGGTATATGCAGTTGGTTGGAGGCCACCTTACAGTGTATGAGCATTTACGATCATTTGTCACATTGCAAGAGCAATATCATTATCATCAATTTAACGTGCAATTGTTAATGTTTCGTCCCGAAGTTTTACCGCTTGTCATGATAACTGCAAAACAGACTAACAACTCTGCAAACTGTGAGTGGTGTGCCCCTGTACAGAACTGTCGTCGCCGGCCTTATGTGTTTAGGTGTTTTGATGGTTGTATGCTTGTGATATTTATGACAGTATACTGTGTTAGGTCATTGCGGACTATATACGAGATAATGTGACGCTGCAGGAACATGCTTCACTGTATAATATTCTTCTATGTATGTGGCTTGTTGTAAGTTGTGCACACACATGAATTGAGTACCGATTTCGTTTGCTTACTTGCTGTAGCAATGTGGCAGTTGTATAGATTTGGTTTGTTGGCGTTCTTGCAGTTGCTCCCACACTGACATTGTTCATTGTAATACTGTACAGTGCAGTGTGCTTCGGCCTTTTCTTCAGGCAGATGAATAGTTGGCAAGTAAGTAACATAATTTACTAGTCCACCTATAGCAGGATACCCTGACTGCAGGTAATGTCATAAATTGACGTTAGTTGATTATTTTGAAAATATTTACTATACTGCATTGAACTTTCATTGAAGGTTGGATATGTGAAACATGCTGTTGGCAGTTGCCGTTATTAGAGGGTGTACTTTTTGTTCGTTTGAGCTTGCAGAATGATGATAGTGAAAATACTTATAGTGGCAATGAAACTTCAGAGAATTCCCTGAATTCATAGACACTCCAAGTAAGGAATAGTTTTTCATTACTTCAGTGCAGTAAATGTAATCGGTAGAAATATGGCAAGCACCCTTAAACCTCAACCAACCAACCAGTAGAATTATGGAAAGTTTGACAGTGATTGTAAAATGCAAACTACATACAAGTAAGCAGGTCATTTCTTAACTGCTATGTAACGAGAAAGCTTATCTGTCCGAAGTGCTTAGTTATGGCACCTGTTAACTAGAGATCAGACATTTTACCCACCACCTACACATATCCACAAGTTGAATGGGCCGTACCTGCCTTTACTCCCCAGCTACAATGAGTCGCCACTTTTTTACTGCAAAGCTGTTAGGAGCCAGCTACTGTGTTGAGACTTACTGCTGGCCCATGCCACATTTGCTGTGACTGTTGATGACCAGTTGTCCACAGTAGCAGCTCCCGTATGTTGTGACATGCTCATGATATTAATGTTTGTGGAATGTTACACTAGTGATGTCAATTGTACTCATTTGCTCATTGATTAAAGCAAAGAACTGTAAAACATACATTTTCGCTGCATCTTAATTTTGCGATTTTCTTATGTAGAAAATTCGCCTCATTTTAATTTGGTGTATTTTCCAGGCATCGATATTCTATGCAGATATAGTTATGGTAATGGGCAAATTCCAGAAATTTGCTTGTATTTAATTTTGTAATTCTAGTCAAATTGCAAAAATTTGATGTGTGCGAAATATAGCTGTTTTACACAGGTCTGGTTACCGTGGGTGGGTGGTCCCCTGTATGCTTTTTTTGGTTTTTAGCTAAAAGAAGCATTCGACAGCCAGACCAACACAGACCAGATATTATACAACGAAAATCGTTAGGTAGTGATATGTTATAGGAACTGATGAACAGAAATTACACAAGATATCACATTAAACTGATAAATAGATCTTGTGGTGGTTGTTCACTTATTTCATCTAAATCTACTATTA
>Ga0209363_1000335_pt1 | contig 17475 bp, 8 predicted proteins | sample WorMetexBAHAMAS3_FD_187385 | JGI IMG/M metagenome (GOLD analysis project Ga0209363, IMG submission 187385) | Marine gutless worms symbiont microbial communities from Max Planck institute for Marine Microbiology, Germany - Inanidrilus exumae... | ecosystem: Host-associated > Annelida > Digestive... | reverse complement strand
GTGCAGTGTATGTTAGCGACATGCAGGGAAGGCAGTAAGTAGGAGTGAGCAGCTTGTCGGGTATTTCTATAGCGCACCCCTTCTAGACGTGGCTTACTGTCTGGCTTAGCCCTCACTGGCACTGTGTATTACGCCAGCCAGCGGCCAGCCAACTCTATTTACTTCGACTCACGCCGGCGTAGCAGGCAGACTTGACACTGCTAGATCAAGGTGCCTGCAACGGTCACAGTTTATAGAGGACACCGTCAAACCTTCTTTTTCCTGCCGGGATTATCTCCCTGTTCATCACGTGCATAGAAATTATTAGAAATTATTTCTTGGTAGGCGGACGCGCCCGGGCCGAATTGAACCCCGGCCACTGAGCGCGTCACGCTCTACTGCACATGGCGGCTGAGTGCATTAACCACTCGGCTACGGAGACAGGTCCATAATGCAAGCCATTTTAAGTGCAATTTTTCACGCAGTTCTGTAGCAGGTGACAAGATTCTATTTCATCTGACGTAGCACGTATCACAGTACATCTGCAATAATTGAGCCACTTGTAGAAATACTGATGTTATTTATTTAGTTTCTTACAAATGCTTTTTTGTTTGTTTTGTTTTTCTACCATTATTGTATGGTGAATAAATATTTTCAATATATTTGCAATTAAGTGAAGTGACCAGTAGTCAAGCATTAGAGCTCTTTTACATCACATTCTTGGCCAATGCCAACCATTAAACTTCTTCTAGCAACCACCAAAACGACAAGAGCCTATTTCAGTGATTTTGTATAATGAGCATGTAAGTATCTGTTGAGTGCACCTGACATCTCTATGTTCTAATTTGCAGTACATTATTATCATAACTATTTTTTACTTGGGGTCACAAAGCCATAGGATATCAAAGACTATCTCAACACTCGTATCGATTGTTGCATTCATCCTGTGCATCTACTAAAACTGTTGATAACTAGGCGTAGTCAGTCACCAACTATAATATAAAGATAAAGTAAAACCCACTGCAGCTTCTTGTTATCATAAATTATTAGTATACACATAATTTTCATGAAAAACAGCAGCAAAGCTAAAATAGTTTACAACAATCATAAACTACTCATGACCTACACAGGCATTTATTTCATGATGTTTGCACTTAATGACCTTTCTCTCATTTCTCAGAAGTCCGTAATATATAAAATTAAATGACAAAAATCTCCAGATGCCAAATACAAGGTTAAGTACATATGCATTACCTATACCTGCATATTACCCATACCTCCACTGTTAAATGTCCAACTTGTAAAGAACGTTTTGGTTATGTAACCATAAATTTATCTGGCCATACACAAAAATGCCTAGGAATGCCAGATGGACACCCATCAAATTCTGAAAGTAGACATTCTGAAGACATCATTTATGCGAAAAAACCGTAGCTGTACTCCATATCATGGTTCAACTCAAATTTGGGGTTTGGTTCCTGGACTAGGACCTATTCCGAGCATTTGTCTCAATTTCACACAATTCTACCCAATTCACCCCTTTTTTCTACCAAAAAAAGTAAAGGACAGACTTTTAAAACTTAGAAATGTACTATTACCGTAGCACCATGCACAGTCTCAGGAACTTGAACCTCATTATGGGTCGTCAACAGTACATCTACAACAGCACAGCATCAGAAATACATCAGCGAGCTTGTCAACATATAGGTTATCAGTCTGCCCTGTGATAATTAAACACAGTCAGCGACTGTACGTGAAGCAGTAAAACAAGTTGCTATCGAGCTCAACAAGGCTGCCACAAGTGCTTAAGTACACTTGATATAGGACAGCACACAGCGGCCATCTGTGTTGTGGCTAACACAGTTCAAGTGCATGCTGAATGCTCATACTACATATGTACACATTTACCACTACATCAACTGTGTGGTCGTAAAAATACGCATTTTCATGCTTATCAACCTAGACATCACCAACAATGCTAAAGTAGTGGCAAACCAACGTAAACTGTGTACTTCTAGATCTGTACACTATGACAGATATATCCAGTTGCTGGACATCACTGTTGATTGACTGAGTTAAGACGTTCTTCTCAGCCAATCTCTCGGCTTAGTACTGAAAAACTAAATCAAACACAAAAAAGCTAACATGCGTCCGTAACAAAATATAGTGCGGCAAAAATTTTACACATAGAAACTAAAGCCAGGTTTAGTCACCTCCAACGACCTCCAGCCTGGAAACGGAACAAGTCGATTCTGGAGGAAGTTGATAGATAAGGGCTGAACATCATCGTCAAGAGTGATCACCGATACATTGTATATGATGTATAATATTCACCTAGTTTAGTTTCAATGTGGATTAATCATCGTTAAGTGGGACAAGTAGTACATCATACCCTCAGGACTGCACTCGTGTCTGATGGCTTCAACGCTCCGGTCCACGCTCCTTGCAAACGTGTCGGCTTCCATCGGACTTTCGAAAGTGAGCCCATAGCTGCAGCTGCCAGTCTTCCAATGGTGGAAGGTCGGCGTCGCACGACAGTAAGTAAGATCTTTTCTCAAAATACAGAAGAGCACCAGCTGAAGACAAGACACATATGGTTGGTTAGTTGAAAGATTAACGTCCCCTTTCAGCACAAAAATAGGCTATATCGGGAACAAGGTCTTGGGTGGAGATTTAGTTCTGCCCGGTTAAGGATGGCCAACGATACAGTAACCTCCCGACCTTGTTGCCTTTTTGTTTGGCGACGACTCAAAATGGTAAAAGGATAAGGGAGGCTCATTTAAGTTATTACGCTAGCGCCTACAATAGGGTTGAAACTAACCAATCACCACAAGACCTATTAATCAGTTCAACGTGATATCTTGTGTAACTGCTGTTCATAAGTTCCTATAACATGTCAGGGCCTAACGACTCTCGTTATATAATATCTTTTCCGTGTGGGTCTGACTATGAAATGCTTCTCTTTGGTAAAACCAAAAAGAAACATCTGGGGGACCTCCCACCCATGCACGGTATCAGACCTGGCCCCTCCAACCCTAACAAGCCATATATTGCAGAAATGTCACCTCTCCTTCCATATTAAGCCAAACCCCCACTTATTCACCACCAATACATCCAATATTTAGAGCTGTTCTCCACTGTAAATGGCAGAGATAGCTTTTGAAAATGGCCAGATTTCCAACACTGAATGGCTCGTGACCTTGACTTTGACCTTGGATCGGGTCATACTGCATGCCGTCGTGCATCACTCATCGACCTCTACGTACACGCCAAATTTCATTGAAATCGAAGAAACTTTGTGGACGGACATTTGAGACCGCCTTTGTTGAAGAGTCGACCTAAAAACTAAAAACAACAAGTGGTCAAAGAATTTTGACGAAAGGCCACATCGTGCTGTTGTTGAGGATTGAACCAACTGATTTTGTTACCTAGACCACAGCAGAGACTCATAATGCTTTTCAATGGGCCGGACAACCCCCAAAATTGTCTCTTCCCGCGGAGGTATCTCAGCCCTCATGTAACACATGGTTCCTTGGGCTCACGCGAGTCAGCTGGCAACTGGAATCTCAATCTGTTCAGCCGTTTTTGCAGGGCTCACCGGCGTGTCCACAAGATAGACAGACCACGCTACCTGTGACATCTGTCGCAATAAGCTGCATCTATGTAATGCATGTGATACGGCCTAAAAAACCCTAATCATCATCACCATCATCATCATCAATTCATCATCATCAATTTATTTGCTTGAAATAATCCAGTCAATTAGCAGGATTGATTGAGTTAAGGTTTTACGTCGCAACCGACATAAAATAGGTCATTTCGGAGACGTTCTTCCCAACCAATCTCTTGGCTTAGCACTGAATGTCAATTAGCAAGAACACCAAGGCAGGAAAACTGAGATGCACTTAGTGTCCTAAAAACAACGGCACAGCTACATAATATACACGTAAGTCAAACGAAACGGTCCATCTGATAGTCCGTAGACTCAGTCCTGATAAGGGAGTCTACGCTGGACAGAATCTATTGGGCATGTGTGACAACATTAGTGAGAACGCAGCTTTGACTCTAAACGAGCAAATCAGACGATCTTCTCCAACAGCGAGTTCGGAGAACCAGCTTCGCGCCACCCACGTCCGTGACGCTTGCAAGCTTCCTGTTTAATTAACGTGGACGATAAGGAAAGTTTAATATCTAACATTTCTCAAAGTCGCCGTGCTGACGTCATTACTGCTGTGTTACGACGTCATCTAGCCTGTCTGTGAGATAGTCGTCTCGCCGGCACCATGCAGGTGCGACAATCATCCACCGGTTCATCAACGATCGCTCAAATGAGCCAGCGTGACTTACATCATTCTCTTTGCGGCCGATGATGTAGTACGCTTCGTCGGTGACGTCATCGGACGAGACCGGTGCGCGAGATAGCTGCACGACGCTCATGCCGCCGCCGTGTAGCGGCCGCCACAGCCGCGTAGCTTCATCGCGGGTCATCACCTGGGCTCGCGCATTGCACACGCACTCCAGCCGCGCTATCACCACCCTGTCACAGCCACACAGCAACAATACACCTCAATTAATATCCGCACTATCACATACGCTTCGCTTCGTTATTCCCGCTCACCACAGACGCACAAAAACAGTATAAGCGCGTTAGAGGTTATTGACGATAACCGCGCTCTATAAATTTACTTACTTACTTATCAGGTTTATGGTCGTAGACACGGGCGTCATTGTGGATGCCCGTTAAGTCGGTCGTGGACACTGGTGTCCAAAATGACACCCCTGTCCACCGACCGTGTTCACCGGCGCCGGTTTACCTTACCCGTGAACAGTGGTAGATCCAGGGGTAGGCGACTGGGGCATCTGCCCAGGGCACCAAGGGAGGGGCACCAAAGGGGGAGCGGGAGTTAACTGAAAACTGTCGTCTGACAGTCCGTCACTCAGAAGGGGCACAGTCTGATGGAAATCTTGCCCAGGGCACCACAAACCATAGATCCGCCATGAACTCGGGCCTTCGAGACGGCTCGTGTTCACGGTTGGTATAAAAGATGCCTGTGTATACAGCTGTGAACACGGTTACACGGAGTGACCGGTACAGTCAGGCATCCCATCACATCTCAAAGTCACTGGACGTGACCACTCCAGTCTTCGATCAGTTCCTCCTCGTTTTCATCCCATCGTTACTACTGATCAGAGAGTGACCGAAGTAAATATACAGTGACAGTACAAACTGAAAGCTCTGCTGCTTATTACTGGCCCGCCTACACATAGTGTAGGAGGGCCAGTATTGTTTTGCTCGTTGGCGTCTGTCCGCGTCTGTTGTCGTCGTCTGTAACACTCCACGGCGGGCCTTGAGGCGGCTTCACCTGCGCAGGCCAGGCGATGATGTCATGCCGCCTCCAGTCTAATTATAGCTTCACGGTAACACTGAACGGCGGGCCAGTAGTGTTACGTCCAGTTAAGGCGATACCTTGTTCAATTATGTTCCAGGCAGAATTACGTTACTGATGTGACGTCGCAGTGAGCCAATTAAGGGTAAGGGTCGCGTGCTCTGGCGCTGAGCTTTATAGGGTTAAACGCCGAAACGATCAATACATGCTTCATTTCTCTGAACTGCAGCAGCTGGCTGGTGATCTATAAAAAGCATCGTCACATCTGCTCTGGTAAATCACGATTAATCAACTGATACAGCTAGACTCAAGGAGTTATCAACTACCGGTACTTCTCACTAGTAGCCGATGCAATAGCCTTTACCGCGCGACGCTGTGCTAGTGCATGCGGTATATACATATATGTTTGCAATACCATTCTGCAAGCAGTCACTAGGTAACCGAGCTTTCAGTATAAATGCCCCACGCGTCTGGAACAATCTGACTCATGACAGCCGAGCTAGCTCCAGTATTGCGTGTTTTAAGCGTATAACTTAAAGACTCTCCAGTCTAGTCCCAGCCCCAGCGCCTATGAATCGCTTGCGATATACGGCGCTATATAAATTTGCGTTTAATTTCATTTGATATACTGTGCAGTGGCGTTGTGTGTGTCCGTCCGTCTGTTGCTAATGTAGGATCAAGCAAACAACGCTACACAATAGTCCAGGGACTCCAAAGATCTTGGTGAAATATGAATGGGGTCACCCACAACGTTCTATCTCAGAAACGGTGCAAGACAATTACTATGGAAGGCTAACCTGAACTCATATACGCTCCATCGAATGGTGATATTTTCAATGTCCTTAAGTGACCCCCATAACTACCCCCAAACACCCCAATTTCTACGTCTTGTGTCGCCTTTCATATCTTCATAACCAGTGAATATAGAGATTTCAAATTTGATAGGTGGTCTCATCATAGCAAGTCCTGGACTATGCATGACAAACCACACCTGAAAGGGACGAGTTGAGGACAAAGTGACCATGAAATTAGAGGAATACATGATAATATCATGGAAAAGGTATAGTTGCAATATCAGACTAATATGAATTATATGAAATAGTGTGTTGCCTATCGAATGGCACTAATACCAGTGACCTTGAAGGTCACTTTTGTTGTCTGAAACCTATTCCAATACCTAAGAAAATATAGCATGTATTAACTACGACGACGTTTGCACCTCAATCGTTAAATGCATGTGGTTTGTAATTTCAGCTGTTTCATCAACACTGAAGGACTTCTAAAGGTCACAGGTAGTCACGTTCACTGTACATGTGGTAGGTAAGTAAACGTCAATTTGTACAGCGCATCGTCGTAACTACTTCTAATGCGCTCAGGAATGGCACGTGTTAGAGGGATCACATAGTTTTACCTGCCACCCACACGTTTATCCACGAATGGAAAGAACCATCCTGCCTTTACCAGGTGGCGCCACCCGAGGGAGGTAAAGCACATCCGAATACAGCTCACCACTACTCATTTATCGACCTCGAAAGGATAAAAGGCTGAGTTGGCCTAGTTGGCTAACCTTGTAGCGGACGGTTTACCATCAGCCGCAGGTCGAGCGTAGGACAGGGAAGTTCGCCGGCCAAACACCGACGTTCTACCACTGTGCCACGCAACCAACTAATACAGCGGAAATGGTGCAAGATAAATACGTCGTTACTACGACCACTAATACGAAGTGATATATGGCCTATCACATAGCGGCACTTATGATAATCTTGAGTGACCTTCAAGGTCATTCACCTAGTGCAAGCCTTCTAAAATGGGATTTTTCATTTCATACATTTGTGCAGCAGTTGACAAGATTTCAACTGGCATAACGCCTCGTGCGATAACCAAGCTTCAATCTGCCTAACATACACAGTATGACCAGCATATAAGGCTGTCAGGCTGTTTAGCAACACATGAATTCGGCAGCACAACTCGTATACACGGCCATTACAGAGTCCACGTTCTGGCCACTGGCCGACGGTATAGTAAAGCCATCTTTCGCCATTAAGTTTCATCAGTCTGTACAGCAATGGCACAAGTTCTATACGATAACTTGCATACAGTATGATAATCAGCCTGCGTTAACAGCAGCTGCAGCAGGAATTGTCACTTGCTGTCCTCTATGGGCCGCGACGACCGAGTTTTTAGGCCGCATCGCATACCGTCCAATAGGCATCTCGACTGGTTCAGCCGTTTTTGCAGGGCTCACGAACATGACCAAAAGATTCAGACCACGCTACTCCGTCTGTAGCAATAAGCCACGTCTTGTGCACTGGGTGCATACGATGCTGCTTAATAATGATAATGATATAACAAGTATACACGTCAATCTTCGGGGACTGACGTATATCCACACATGCCAATCCTGCATCCACACGCCGCGCGATTTCACGAACGGCGCATCACTAGCGTGACGTTTACGTCGGCGCATCTCTACGGTAATGCTTACATCCCGGTGGACGTGGCCCGCGCGCTGGCGGATTCGTCCGATTTTGGGCTTCTGGGAGAGCAAAGTTCACAAAAATGGGAGATTCCCTGCCTTGGACGCCGATGAACCACCGGCTCCTCAGTTCACTGTATACTAAACGTCCCAACTGTCAATTCAAATATCACACCGACGTAAAGTCCTCTAAAAACGGTTAACACTGAACGACAGCAACATACCAGCTGTCCGCCGAACACGCTGTGCAATATCATCGTCAAAAACCGGCAGATAAATCAGCACGATAATAGCCGGCGTTAACGCATTAGTCAATGAATCAGCGTGTATTGCGTCCGCAGCAATTAGCATGTTCAAACTAACTCGGCACATCCCGCTGATCTGCTGCTATAACCGCATCTACTGGCAAGTCGCCAACGTCTCCTCAGCCAAGTTAGAAGTTCATCAATTACGCGTATGCACGATAGCGCAATACGCAGTGTTATTAGAAGTTAGTGCTAAAGAGAATGGGAGAAAACAAAATTCGCATCCCATCCCTCCCAACAGGATGGCTGACAGTCTTCGGGCGGGCATACCACCTCGGTATGTAACCAGCCATCGCCCAGGACAACTCAGCCTGGCCATCACTCCCGTGGGTAGGCGCAATGAGTACTGGCAATGGTTTCGGTCACCGCTGGAGAAGAAACTGCGAGTTCTGCGTAACAGTAGGCTCTGTTTCCAGGACTGCTGGCACAGTGACCTTCGGTCGTATGCTGTCTAACAACCGTTTCTGGCTCAAAGCGCCACAAATGGATGAGCTCCCTCGCAACAGACCTCTTATCACCTCTCCCGAATCCGTGGACCAATTTGGACACTGGTTCGAACATATCACTAAATCCAACCAGGGAGTCGATGTGTAAAATCTGGCCTGAATCATTTCAGCCGTTATGGCTCTGCGCATGCGTGAAAAAAACACGTTTCCGCGTGAATTTTTGTTAACATATCCACCTATGACTTTAACGCTTAACGTCTCAAACGACGTGCTTTTGCAACCACTGCAAAATTAAATGATTTTTTTGCAGTTTTATACATGTCATTTGACTTCTATTATCATGTTTGAAACTTCGTAAGTTTTTTTATATTGATGCCATTATCAATTACTGCAATACAACTAGCGATTTACTTACTGTACAAAGCACATTACCGTTCTCAATCGCCTCGACTTCAGAAAAAGCATAAACACGTAAAAACACTGCCATGAATTTGACAACCACACATGGTGTGTGGCAGCAATGTACTGAGGGCCAACCACTTCATATTAGCACCCAGCCAAGCCTTTCACCTCATCCACGTTCACCATTGCCTACAGGTATGCCTGTTACAATCACCACTAGCATCGAGTGGCGACGCGCTACATAAACCGACGTTAATGTATCTCTGCTTGAAACTCTTACATCAACTGGTTATCCCCGCGAAAGCGAGGGACTATGTTTTCACCGGCGTTGGTTTGTCTGTCTGTGTGTATCCATCTGACCACGATAACTAAGAACATTGTGGATGGATTTGCACCAAATTTTATGTGAAGGTTCCTAGGCGGAAAGGAAAGACCAAGTTCGTGTTTCGTTACGACCGGTAGAGGGATGAAGTAACCGTCAAAAAAACTCCGTAAACCGGCGATTGTTTACAAAATAGCTCCGTTGGTAAGTGGCAAGTGTTGCCAAGTGTTGGTGACCAAAACGTTTTCGCGGCGATGACCTTGAGTCATCTTATTCAAAGTCGTTCCCTACTGTAGGCCTTTCAAGTTTCAAATGTGATTTTTCGTACAGCTCAGCAGTAGTTGACAAGATTTCGACTAACATGGCGCGTCGCGCGGTCCCTCAGCTGTAGCGGAGCGTCTTCTCTGCTGTCTAATCAATCGTGCTTCTCGTAACTACCAGCAAATTTTTCAAATATTTTCACGGCGATTAAGTAATTTTCCTGTTTTCATCTATCCATTTTATACAGTCGTCCTCCTTGGAAACTTGCGTCAGGTGTCTATCCTTAACGTCCGCACTGCATGCCGGCCACATCGACATCAACCCCTGCAGAGATAACGAATAATGAGTCAGAACGACTCTAACTACGGCAACGTATTATATATACATGTGACAAATGACTACACGCCGCGGGAATCCCACGTGGCTCAGTGATACAACCGTTACCAAGTCAGTGATAAAATATAATCATCCGATTTGATATATATTTCCAGATATACGCCCTGTGAAGCGTACCGCCTGAAGCAATATGCACTTGCACTCGACCTATGACAGGTGGATCACCAATCACGGTTATTCAAACACGTTACTCAGCAGGTGAAAACCGACACGCCAGCTAACATGCAGTGACCGGCATTTTAACAGTAGTTTCACTACTATCGTTAACTATCCAGTAAACAGGCGTAAAAATTAGGCAAAAGGCCGCATCGCCGTCTTATCACCCACCTCGGCGGCGAATGCATTCATCCGCCGCGTGCACTGGGCAGGCAGGCAGGTCCGCTTTCACGTAACATAGGTCAACTCAGCCTTGCATCCCCCGGGGTCGCTAAATTGAGTAGCTGCTTCGGCTGGGGATAAAGGCGGGATTCTCACCACTGCCGGGTGGCAGGTAACACTGTGATCCCATATGGCATGTGAGTTTCAGGTAGCGGTGAAAGCTAAGTTGATGCTAACTGTTATACACTGTTTACTTTACTTACTTACTTACATTCGCCACCGGTGGCAGGCGAACAATGCGGAATGCATTCATGCCTAGGTACGTTACAATGGGCCGACACATGTACCCCTCAAAAGCGCCCCTTCCCATGGAGGATCCAAATCCACATCTAATATGTGTTTCCTTGGGTTCACCTAAATCTGCCTGTCTCCAAACGGTATTCCATTGATCGGTTCAGCCGTTTTTTGCACAATCTCATCCGTGTGCCTAACAGTTAACACACACACACACACAGACAGACACGCAGACCACGCTACGTGCGACGTCTGTAACAATAGGCAGCATCTATGCACTGCTGCAGGCGATGCGGCCGAAAAAGTAGTTATTAACTAATTTGTGACTACCTACATTTCTTACTGCGGACTGCGGTAAACTTCAAGTCGTCAACAAGTATTCAAGATCTTACGACTCCATCAAGTTTAAACATCACTCAGACTTAGCCAGCATTAATCGTTGCCGTCAGAAGGACAGTCTTCGCATCAGCAACATGCGGTAACTACATTTATTATGCCGAAATAAAGCATAAAACAATGTAGTCAATGCTGATTGTCCTAACAGTTCAATCTTTCTGCATGCATTTTGGATAAGAATAGATACAAAATGTAGTTTTAGTACTTGTAGTTACGTACGCCGACAGTCGCGGTCAGGGTTTGCAGCGGCGTTTGTTTGTCTGTCTGTTTTCTGCACGATATCTCAAGAACTGCTACAGCTATTACAAAACGTGACATAGAAATATTCCTATAAGTCCTGGAAATCCATTTATTTTTGGGGTCAAAAGGTCAAAGGTCAAGGCACAAAAACAGTGCCGACGTGGGTTTCTGCACTCTTGTGAGTGCCGGCTTCTTCTAATTACTAACTACTTTTCCAAAATTAGTTAATAACTAGTTTTACCCACTAAAAAGTAGTCAGCTAATAACTGTTAACTACTGCCAACCACTGTTAACGCGGACGTCGCACACGCCGACGATGTAGCACGGAAGCAGTCTCAGCGCAGTCTTGGCCAGCAAAGAGACTCACTGGCCGGTGGTACAGTTAACTTACAGTTAACGACGACAACACTAGCTTCACGCAGCGTATGCGGACAGTCATCGATTATCGCCGTGCACACGAAATATTGAGTGGCTGCATGGTAAGTCGACATACGGAAAAACGACACCAGACCATGCCGAGTTAAAAAATACACCGCCGTAACACACCGTCCGCGTACAGCAGACTGGCTCGTTGTTCCTGTCAGTGTCATGCGGCTAGCAATCACCAATAAAACTCGCTCACATGTCGCAGAGAAACCGCGCGAAGCCTCGTATCAGTTGAAAATTACCCTGAGTTAATTCTGTACGTCTGACGTCAGAAAAAGGAACTGACGAAAACAACAGATAAGTGAAATGTGTCATGGTCTGCAAGTAATTTTTGACCGGGTCATGAGCGCAACAGACAGAATTCCATCTCGCGTCTGCAAACACAGCGCCACGCAGTATAACAACAACCCAACGATTCTGACAGTTGCTTCAGCACATCATCCATGTTCACATGCTAAGTGGTGGGTAAGTATCTTATTAGGAGCAGTACTGAAGATAAATCAGTTGTTCTGTACGATTTTTATTCTCTGAACAATTTTCTGATTTTCTTAACTTTTCATTTCTGCAACCAATAAAAGCTATACTATATTTCACACCCGCAAGGTGACAAAACATTCAGAAATATATGAGACAGTAACTGAATAAGTCTGCGTAGTGCGTGATTGTTCTGTTCTGTTCTTAAGCCGTCATCGATCCGAGGGTTGGCTACACCATGGACGTACTTTCTCCATTTATTACTGTCCTCTGTCATTCTGATTGACTCTTCCACAGGGAGTCCTGTCCACGTATTGATGTTGTCATTGACATGCATTATCCTTTTCTCCAGGCAACTCCCTTGTTTCCTCATTGTGTGACCATATAGTATGCTAGCTTCCTTGCTGTGACAGTGTCTAACAGTTCCCTCTTTACTCCAGCTATTAAGAACCCACTCATTTGTGATGTCCCGATCGCCTGCCCCCGTTTAACCTGATACGGAATTCCGTCGTACACTCACCATCTTCTGTAATCAGGGACCCAAGGTACGGAAACGTATCCAACTGTTCCAGTTGCTCATTCTGAATGAGTATGCGGCACGCTATGCCGTCGAGTCAAAAAGATAAAAAAAGGAAATATCTGATGAAACTATCGCAGCAATCAAGGAAAAGAGGGAAGCAAAAGGCAAAGATAAGAACCGATATGCGTGACTGCGTACAGCCTATATTACCACACAACCAGATGTCATTCCGGTGTTTAAAATACTGCAATTTCAATTCAAAGCGATGATTTTTTAACGATTTTTATTTCGGCAATGAACGCACGGTACAACTCACAGGAGAAACCGGCCAGAAGGCCCGCAGTAGCACGGTGGTTGGCATATTTACTATAATTATACACGTGCAAGGAGTGACTTGCACAGGCGGCATAAATAGCACGCATGCACTCAACCTACACACTTCGTCCGTCTTTACGTATGCGCGGCGTACTGAATGCAGTCACGCAATGCTGAATACGTCCCAACACAAAGGAAGTGGGCCATTAACCGACCAGCCACTGCGCATGCCCGCAATTATACTATACACAGCTTACATCAGATTGAACACCAGACACCACATACAGGAAACTCCCGTGTTCAACGCATTCACTACAGGGCAGTTCATTTCCGGTCTTCATTGTTGCCTCTGTACGCCCATACTTCGCTATCATTTTCACCAACAGCTTACTCTGGCCTGTTTGCCAACGCCATGTTGCCTCGTGAATCAAGTTCAACGGATGACAGGACGGCCGTATATACAGGCTCCCAACAAGATATCTCGCAGAGACACTGTACAGTATCTCAGATAATATCACTCAATAAGTGCCGTGTGAAGTGACGTCACAGTAATCTATGGTCACGATACGATCTCCATGTTGTAGGGCATGATGTCGTACTATGCGAAGTTAACTTATGAAGATTTGTCACGTTATTTAAAAAAACTGGATCAGTAGGTTTAAGAAAAGCATAGTGCTAATGCCAGATAGGCGATCTGACTGTAAGTGCAGCAAAATGTGTACATTTCCTTGCCCTACATCATAGCAGCCAGAACAGCTGGCGTAGATAGGAATGAAGAAATTAAGTCACTGTCACCCTATGTATAAAATTCATTTCCATGGTGAGAGGATGAAACTATGCACTCTTTTAGTAATTAAACTGCTGCAGAGTATTTTAAATTATTGGCACAAAAATTGCAATGGGATCAACCATATCAGATAGTTAAACATCACAGGAAAGTACACGTTTCACGTGAAACAAATGAAAAGCAAACACAATGCAACACAATGCAAATGTTGCAATAAAACAATGTTTCTTGGTAACAATCAACTAGGAAATACCACATCCATTACCACCGAGATAAGTGTCAAAAGGAGACAGTCATTAATACGTTATCCAAAACCACGCAGCTATAAAGTTACAGTCTGTTTTAATGTCACCGTCGTAATGTCATCTCAGCCATTTGCGCTAAAAACGCCATTAAATCCAACCATCTTGGTCAGCATTCCGTAACGTGTAAATGAGTCACTAACTATTTCTCGAGTTCACCTAAGTGATGACAGCAAGCGATAACTGAAAGTGACAACTTTAACGACATCTTAACGAGACTACGTTGTGCCTAGCTAATGACACTGACCTATACGCCGACCAGACAACAACGACCTGCTCTGTATGACAGATGCTTCAGCCGCGGCGTCGACAAAACGAAACACATAGCCCGCTGGCACCAGTGTTTTATCGCAACAGTGATTTCCCAAACGCAATATAATCCGGACATTTCACTCCTTCCAAAACTGTCACATCAGTTTCTTTAGTTCCGGTACGAAAATTACCAAAATTTCTTTCAGCCTCTCTGTAAGTTGGATTATAAACACTGGCAGTGAAAAATGGTCGTGTGGTCGTGGTTAAAACAACCTTGAATTATCATGATAAACAAAATTAAATGCGCTACTTTATTTGATAAAACTACGTCAGTACACTGGCCAAAACAGGAGTAAGAGACAAGCTATACGTAACGTATACTCTTTAAGTGGCGTTCTCACTGCGGCCGTCTACGGCGTGTTACGGCCGTCGATAGCGTGCGCACGCCGTCGACGGTGGTTGACGGCGTCAGTGAGAACGCTATACTGAAATCTAGCAATGCTAGATTTTTGAGACCGTCCCGCGTTCTCACAAGTTCGATCGCGATCGACCGCTGTAGATGGCGATCGTGGTGATCCCTCTGAAAGGCAACCTATGGTCATGCTGATGAGAGGCAACTCCTATAACCAGAAATAACCATCCAGTATTGGCAATGAACCGTTTAACCCAATTGACTACTACCAGCTACAGCGGTATAACTAACTACTTGGTATCAATGCCCATACATGCCCGGCAAATGCTTACCGTTTATACTATACTCACTGTCGTATATATCTGGCCTTGCGCGTTTCTTTTGATAATGGTCTAGTTCGGCGCAGTACATGTTAACTAATGAGCCGATCATCATTCACATTTCACGACGAGGTCCAGGTCGAAGGGGCAGCCCACAGACAACATTAACATTATTAACATTCCGTTTACTGGCTAAAACTAAAGGAGACGAAATCGCTACCTGATCGACTGGGTTCCCAACTTACCAGTCTCACACCTGTAATGCGGTGTTCAAACCTACTGCTGCGATGCGAGTGCAACAAAAAATAAGAAGCTCAGCTACCACAGACGGACCGCGCGACTCGCTATGTTAGTAAATTCGTGCTGTTTCACGAGGTATGGGAGTTAGAAAGATTTCAAACAGCAAAAGTGACCTCCAAGTTCATTCAAGGGCATTTGCAATGGTGCCATTCGATAGGCCACATACGATTTCCTGATTTCCTTCCACTGCAACCATGTCCCGATCTTGCACCGTATCCGAGATATTATCACATTTCCCAAAATTTAAAGAAGTCACGTGACCCTAAACACATCCATTTCGGTGGCAATCTATCATTCATGCACTAGTACACTGCTGTATTCAGCACACGACATTTGAAGTGCCAAGTTTCATCGACTCCAAAGATATGCTTGGAGGCAAACGTACATTAGAGGGTGAGGGCAAAATTTAAGAAAACGGGTCACTTGAAAGGAAAGGAAGAGTATTTATATAGCGCCTTTTTATATACTATGTATATCTCCAAGCGCTCAGGCATGGATCACAGTTTTACCTGCAAATACACCATGCCTGCCTTGACCCTGACTACGCCCATTACAGGGTAGTCTGTCATCCCAAGGCTAGCATTTGATATTCTACCGTCATACAAAATTTGGCGACTCTAAATTCAGCCCGATTGCAGGCATCAAAACTGAAAATGGGTCATGTGACCCTGACCAGACCCCTTTCAGGGGTGGTTTGTTATCCATAGGCTAGGATTTGATACATTCTACCTGTGTGGCAGTGTGTGTGCGACCTGCGTGTCTGCAAAATTTTTTGAGGATTCTAGCTTAAAACGTGCCAGATATATCACTGTGGCCCCTAAATTTAAACTGGGTCACGTGACCCAGACCACACCCCCTTTGAGGGGCATGGTCAGGGTCGTGTACAAAATTTGACCACTATAGCTTCAGCCGTTCCAGACATATGGTTGGCGCCCACCAAAACGTAAATCGTAAATTGTACACATGGCTTGACCACGTCAATTTCCGGGATTTGTCATCCGTGGGCTAGCACTTGCTACGATCAACCTATCTACCAAATTTAAACTCGCACTACGAACATACGAAAATGGGGTGGTTTGGGGTAGTTATGGGTCACTTAAGGTCGCTGTAAATAGCGCCATTCGATAGAACGCATACGAGTTCTAATTAGCGTTCCATAGTAACTATGTCCCTATCTTGCACCTTTTTTGAGATATGGCGAGATATTGGATGAAAATCGCGGAGTTGAACCTACTCCACCTCTATTTGGCGCCCCCGTTAAGGGTGACACCGTTGGAATTTCGCCGAAATCTTTGGCATCAGCAAACCAGAGTCTATGGCGCTGTTTGCGTGATCCTATACGTTTAGCCGTTATGGTACAATACCGGCGTGTGACAGACAGACGAACGGACACAAGACGACAGCGTATACCGCGCCCGCTTAGCGTCGCGCGCTAATTAATATGACAATCACAACCAATCACAATGCAGGAATCGGTATGGGTGTATAGTTAAAGTTCACGTTATTGCCAGGACCGAATTTAACGTTTGAAATTAAGTCACAAATAAAAAACACATTATCGAGCACATGGGACGAAGACACTAATAAACAGTGAGCGCATACGTCATGTACATATGTAGAAATAATTACATTTTGTATGAGGCAACACTGTAAAATGTACCTGCACTGCAACCTTTATGTTACGCGCAGAATAAGTCAGTAAGTAGAAAAAAGTGATAACATAAAGCAGAACACAAAACACTGGTCTAATGTCATTAGTACTAATCTTGCAGGAGCCCACCCCGTCTTGTTTAACAAATGACCGTATCAAAGATCATGTGCCTGTTTTCGTCAGCAAGTCATTAACCACTGTGAATATTTTTTTGTAGAATGGCAATGACATTGTATAATGTACTGTACTGGCAGTACTGGCAATAATGTATGCATGACGCGAGTACCTGCAACATGGGCAGGAGTGCCGCTCAGAGCCTCGAGGAAATGCCAGTGAATTTCACAGTGTCTGGACAGTGGTCAGAGGTCACCCTGCGTCTTTGTAAATACCATGTGTGCTTATTACGTTAGGCGCGTCTAGCGGTAAGCGTAATGTAACGGTCTGGAGTCCGTCTTTCTTCTAACCTTAATAAAACGTGTGGCGCATACTCAACG
>Ga0209363_1000334_pt1 | contig 17485 bp, 10 predicted proteins | sample WorMetexBAHAMAS3_FD_187385 | JGI IMG/M metagenome (GOLD analysis project Ga0209363, IMG submission 187385) | Marine gutless worms symbiont microbial communities from Max Planck institute for Marine Microbiology, Germany - Inanidrilus exumae... | ecosystem: Host-associated > Annelida > Digestive... | reverse complement strand
AAGGGGGTGGGTCACTTTGAACGCAAATTTCAGGGGGAAAGGGGCGTCCCCCACCAACGATTTTTGGCACCAGAAAAGTAGAGTCCCTGAGCTATCATACGGTAAAAAAATTGCCGAAAAGTTCAACCGCCTGAGTAGGGTGCACCAACGTCACAGACAACAAACAGACAGACAACAGACAGACAGACAGACAGACAGACGGACGGCTGATAGCATATAGCAAACGTAACGTAACACGTTGACGTTTGCTAAAAACCTATCTTTTTGGGTTGGTGTTCGACATTCACATTCAGTAGACTATTAGTTTGTGTTTTATGCATACCAGACTTTTCTGTGTCGGTTTTATTGACTTTTATTTCTGCATATATGTTCTTACATTAGTTTTTATTGACTTCTATTGTTCTGCACCTATGTTCTTACGTTAGTTTGTAATAGGCGCACTACAAATGTCGTATGATGATGATGATGATGAAGTTTATTTTTCATTTCATTTTGCGAGTCCTTTCTTTGCCATTTGTTTTAAGCAATCAACAACTGCTTTGTTGACGGTGGAGCATAGAGGAAGTACAGTAATTTATTCAGTGCCCCTTGTAGACCAGTCAGAAAAAAACCAAATGTAATAACAGACTCAAAGAAACAGAGAAAGAAGGGTTGTTGCAAGCTCTGCATGATCACCTCAACTGTTTCAGCTCGTTTGAAGTACTGCAGAAACGTTGACTTGCCGCTCCCAATGTTACCTTCCACTGTCACCTAAAAATCATACATCAGTATGCACATTACATGAATAGTTATTTATGATAAACCAATCCAAATGCATAGAATTCATATTAGCGGTACACAATAAAAACCTTCATAAATGTGTTCAGCTGACTGTACTAAGAGAACTAAGTGGCACAAAGACAGAACAAATACACACTACACAGACCATATACAGTTGCAAACATGTGAATACAATGTACTAAATGGAGAAATGAGGCTCTGGCATGTGTACAAATTACTGAACTTGAATAATTTTCATTGCTAATAGTACGTTTTGTTTGTGTTTAATTGGCTTAGTTTTCTACTGCTACACTCCCTGCTACACTCAGCACATACTGATGTCACACCTGCACTTTTGTCGCACAACTTCATTGCACGACTAAATTGCAGTACACAACTGCACATATCACACACTGCAACTTTGTTGATTGGTCAATTCTTGTTTATGCAACAAAGTTGCAGTGTGTGATAAGCGCAGTTGCGTACAGCATCTTTATCACGCAATAAAGTAGCATGATAAACTTGCGCGACAAAATTGCAGGTGTGACATCAGTCTAAGTCCCCCAAAGCTGCACTTCTTTACTCTATGTGCAACACATATACTTATTTCATGTACAAAAATAAAATAGTATACATAGTTACCGTAAATCTTCGCTTCGGCTTGATTGTCCAAGGTATAGACATGTCATCATAGCATTCTAAACAGCAACATGTTTGGTGATTTTTCAATTTGCAATATAGAAAGATACAATTGCTCATTTGGTAGTCAATAATCATGCAGTGATTACTACATAATCCTAGTAAGTTTTTAAAAAATTAAAGAACTCATTCAATTGTGTGCTTAATCACAGCATAGGCAAACATCACCACAAAACTCCTCTAGCCTATGGTGCTGTACAGTATCAAAAGCTTTAGCAAAATCAGTATAAATAAGTAACATCCACCTGCCATCCACAGTCTTGCTCTATTGTCTATTCATCCATAACACACAGTAACTGTAGCGCAGTAGACCTGTGCATGTTAAACTGACTGGCCTATATTTGGGTGGGTCAGTTTTACTGCTTTCTCAAAAACTGCAGTGATATTTCCAATTTTCCAGTCTGTAGCCAGCTGTCATAATTTATATGAGATCTCAAATAGTATTTTAGAGCTAGCACTAGCAGTAATTCATGTCTTAGCTTATACATTATGTTTGGATGGATCATGTTATCTGGACCTGGCAATTTCGTTACATTTGAGTTGTTCAGTATTTTCAATATTGTTTCTTCTTTGAAGTCAGGGTCCTCAGATGGAAAATGGCGGGGTCTAGATTCTGAGTTTTACTGAGCTGGATTCAATAAAATCCTCCTAAAAATTGTAGACTGTTCACAATATGTACAGATATTGTACACTTTAAAAACAATTGCGTTAAAAATTACGGCAAATTAAATACTGCAAATCCTGAAACTTAGCTAGTCAAATCCCAGGATTTCCAGACAGAAAGGGATCTGAATCCTAGCCTTTGACGATGTAAACACCATACGCTGAACTGAGTTGTGGTTGCAACGTGCATTGCAGTTTTTACAAGACCAACACGGTTAATCCACTGAACATGTGATTTACCAATTGTGTTGTCAGAAGCAATACTACAGGAACCAAGCATATTCGATGGAGGGAATAGTCGCCACCGATAAAAAGTTACGCAACCTACATTTACCAGTGTTTACAAACAACTTTCAATTTGGCGCCAAAAGTGACATAATCGCTGCAGTTTTCGGCCCAAATACACTTCGGTCCTAATGGTTGAGCTGACTAATGAGCAGTGAGTGGTATTGGTATAGCAGCATACCGTATGCTGTGGCATATGCCTCTTGACATTGTGGACTTGGTGTCCGTCGCTGTTCGAAGATTGCACCGTTTTTGCAGGCATGGATTCCGACGTCATTTGGTTAATGTATACAGGGACTACTTATCATGCTCGTACCGGTATGTCAGCGTTCAGCAACTCGATCTCGGTGGTTGACTCCCCAGCTCTTTCACTCCAGGCTTAAATCCTACCTTTCACATCGTTCGCAGAGTAGATTCACTTCTTCTCTGCGGACTGCCGCCACGGAATAGCTATTCCTGGGACCTTTCTTCTTACAAATTCTGTTTTATTTAGCCCGAGCGGCATGAATGCTCACGGCCACGGGCTATGTTTCTGCTTGCGTCAATTTTATTTTGAAAATAAACCTTTCAGCAAAATGATATCAGGATCTAACTGGACCGATTTTCACCAAATTTTCACTATATGGTAGATATTTGATCGTAGATTACTGCGATATGACCCCCTTCCGATGGCTGAAGGGACGTTTCCATGACAACCAATTTTAGGGTCAAAATTGGCAAAATCGGACTACCGGTATTCACCTTTATTCGTAGCCCTGGCATTTCGAAACAGATTGCAATATCGCTATTCTGATTTTTTAAAAGTTCATCCGTGATGATCTGGCTACGTATACGTCGTATAAAAAACTTGGTGAACTTTGCTGGTCCAGTAACTCCAAAGTTTAAGATAGGCAAAGATGTACAACCCGTCGCAATTCCGATTTCAAGAGGTTGTCGCTACAATTATGAGTTGAAATCTTGGTAACTTCTGCACAACTGTACCGATCAAAATGCTTACAATAGGTGAATGACCATTTAAGTCACTCAAGGTCATCAGAAATACCGCTATCAGATAGATAATCACTTCCTACCAGTGGTCTGTGATGTCTCTGTTGCACCGTTTCTGAGTTACTGTGACCTTGAGAAGACATTTGATCAGTTTCTATAAAAAATACAGTGCCGTGAGTATGCATGCTATATTTCCTGAGGTACGGGAGTCCAAAGATTTAATCAGAAAAGTGACCAAGTGACCTTCATGTTCACTCAAGGTCATTAATAATTGATATTAATGACATTCAATAGGCCATGTACGATTACCTATTAAAATTGTGTAAACTGTGCTTGGTATTCAGTGCCGTATTAAGGGGGGTGCCGAAGTTTTGGGGGCCCGCAATTGGTGGGAGTGGTAAGCTGGTTATAGGTCTGTAAGGGGCCCACATTTGGCACAGCACCCGGGCCCGCACTAGCCTTAATGCGGCCCTGTGAATGGTATTGTGGCGGTACTTCAAATTACAGCAAACTCAAGAGTGAATGGTTAACTAACTCTGGTAACAACTTGTTATCTGTGTAAGACTGTACATCATGTGCTTGATCAGCATATAAACAGACCTGTTTTTATCTGTCGTGAATTTCACCCTAGACAGGGGACAAGGCCATAACTAAGGGGTTTGAACAGCCATGAAATTTCAGGCAAAAATCTGACGCACAAAAATGTATATATATTATAAGGACTACAGGTTCAAAACTATCTACTGCATATTCGTTGTTCTTGTGACAAAAATTGTTTCCAGATGTCTTCTACAGGCTTGGAAATGCACCAAAATCGTTTTTGGTCTGGGCTTTGCCCCAGACACCACTGGGGCAGCTCAGCTTACAGCGCTCCCGCATACACCCTAGCTGGTGGACAGTGGGAGGGGGTTAACTGCCCCCCTGCCCAAGAACACCACATGCCTTGGCCCTTCAGGCTTCGCCCCTATGAGCCTCGCTGTCTTGTCCCCCAAACAAAACCAAAAATAAATCCTAGTTACGACCTTGATTGGGAGGCTCATTGTTATTATGCTAGTGCCTACAACAAGGTGGAAACTAACCAACCACTACAAGGCCTATTTATCAGTTCAATGTGCTATCTTACGTAACTGTTTGTTCTTTAGTTACTACAACATATCCGTGCCTAACGACTCTTGTTGTATAATATCTTTCCTGTTTTGTTCTGGCTTTGGAATGACTCCTAGGTAAAACCCAAAAGAAGCATATGGGGCTCTCACTCACGGTACCTGACCTGCCCCTTACCCCTAACCAACATTGGCCATGAATTATGGAAAAATCCAGTACTTTCTAGCAAGTGTGGGAAGCATGGTACGAGCCATGGTACACGTGTCATGACTAATGATACCATCATTGCAACTCAGTGCTGCCAAGTAAAACTGAGAATGACAGCCTTTTTAATTATATCAGTCAGCAATAGTCCATCACCAAACCATTACAAAAATTAACAAGTAGAATATGCTACAAAAGACGACATTTTCTTTGCGTAGTTTCATGTACTCATGCATTTTCTTCAGCAGAATGAGTACAAACAGAAACTGCAACAATATATCCTTAACACAGTTTTCGTGAGGTCAGTCGGTCTTTTTTAAAAAGCAGTAGTAATTATAAAAATAACAGCTAATTGTGTTTTCCTGAGCACTTGTTGCACACTGATGTCCGATTAAACGATGATCGTAGTCTTCAATGTCGTGAAGTTTGCCTACTATGAACATAATTAACACCGCTGGGTCACCGACGTCGGTCGGCTCCACTGTGTACGCGGCGTTCCTTCGAGCGAGAATGTCCATGTCGACGATGTCCGTTGTGTTTGTGAGATTTCGACACGATGACAGGCAACGAAATAAGTTTAGACTTCTTGTGCTTGCTGGACGTCAACTCCGGCGAGTCACTCAGCGATCGTTGCCTGGATGGTGATGTAGCCCTAACCGCTTTCTTTGATCGGCGTACGTCGCTGGAGGATGGCGAAGATTTCCTAACATCAGAGGACGACGCATGTCTTGGCATCTTGCGGCCATCAGCACCTCGATCTTTGTCATGACGTGATCGATTATCACTAACCGCAGTGCTACTAGGATTATTATTTTCAGTTCGTCGAACAGCAGTTGAGGGTCGAGGACTATGGCTCGAACTTTTTGATCTTCTACATAACAAAGAAAAATGCACCATTAGAACAAGACTTGATAACCAAAGTATAAACCAAGTACACTGCACGCCACATCGTAATACATACAATGGTGGCAATTTCCTTTCACCAACTTGTCATCCTGTTACATTACTATCTCCACTGCTTTATCAGCCACCTTATAGGAACTAAGTCAGCCAGTTTGCCTCGGGTGTTCCTCCTCCACTTATTCCAAAACAAAACGGGATATGGCAGAAGCCTTACTAAATTAGAACAAAAGTATATCAAGACCAAGACTGTGCATCAAGATCTACAGATCAAGATTGAATGATTACATTCAAGACCTTCAGGAGAAATAGTAAATGACAAACAGAAATAAAATAATCAAGAAACTGTTAAATTCACTGACGGAAACTTTGACAAAAGCCCACTTTATAGTAATAATAGATTAATTAATTATCTCTACATCAAAATAAAGGACATCCTCATGACCAACAAGCTTGAAAGGCTGATACATCAGCAGTGCACACAAGCATCTATCTTTGCCCACTGGTGGCTGCAATCATTAAGCCCACATGTATGCAGATTTATAACACCAACCAGTGTCGTATCGTAATTATCAGGCAACCTATGCAGTCAGCACGGCAGAGACGAACTCAACACTGCACAATATCAAGCAGAGGTCTCCTTTTGAATATATCAATATGTATATATTTTTGAGGCCAGCGATATATTAACCTCAACCCTGGCCGCCTTTTAGTTCAGCAGCCACCCAAAAAGGGATCGAGAGGCTTATTTAAATTATTATGCTAGCGCCTACTACAGGGGGAGACAACTATCACACCGCAAGACAATACCAAATCAAATACGACAAAAACAAGCACGCATCCTTAACTAAAAATATATATAGCATAAAATCAACACTATAATTCTTTGGAAGGCAGACACTACTGGGCCGAGGTTTAAACCCCAGCTCCTGAGTGCATCACGCTCTACTGCACATGGTGCCCAAGTGCTTTGACCACTGGGCAAGACGGGCAGGTGTAGAGCAGCACAGAAATGAAACATTATCAGGCAAAAACGAGCAGCGACTCAACTCACTTGTGCCGACTGTTACTTCGCGATCGACTGCGTAGCCGCTTGCGGACAAGACGTGGAACATCTCGGCTGCACAAATAGTGCAGCAGCAGTATCAATAGTACAGCATATACCGTACAGTGTTTTACTAGCCATTTTGCCTGGTGAACATGGCCAGTCGTTAGGGTTAGTCGTGCCTTTAGTTTAATTTATTACACAAAATTTATAGTTTGATGAAGCGTAACGACGAGGTCCAGTAAGCGATATTTATGGTTGGGGTAATTAGTGCTTGGAGTTTCCATGAGTGCTATGAAATGCTTGATTTGGTGACATAAAACACCATCTGGCCTTGAATAAACCCGAACCAATTACCCCCAAACGTTAACATTTCAAACAAGACAAGAAAGAAAATCAAGGACGAACTAACTGGCTGAAGTCCTACGCAACACAAAATATTGTCAGCTCCTAAATATTCTTCCCCTCCAGCCAATCTCTTGGCTTAACATTGAAGAAACTAAACCTAATACAACAAAAGCAAATAACATAGGAACAGAACAGCCTAAGGTAAAACGGAAAACACACGAAATTCTGAAACTAAACCAACACTCAATTTTAAGAACTGCTCACATTATTGAGCACAACTGTCAAACACAATACAGCACAAATTAGCTCTGATATCTGGTATTTTCCCTCTTATTCTCCAAACATACATCACTGTTCAGATGCTGTCTACTAGAGGGAAGGGGAAAACCAAGGAAGAAACTGGCTAACCAGATTCACCCGAAAATGTGTGTGCTTGTGTGTATAACTGTGGTCTTCTAGTTAGCAACAGTTGGCTTAAGCTAAAACAGAAAAAGACATGAAATTCAAACGTCCAGTTTTTCACAAATCAAATCTATTCAGCAAACATATCAACTCAAACTGTGACATGGTCAGCTGCAATGGCTAACATGTATTTTAGCTATCAAGTCTGACGCTGTGCAAATGTATAACAAGTGCACTGACAGCAACCAACCCAAAACTGCTGTCGGACTTTTCATCCTCGGACTTGAGTCGTCGTACATCCGATCGTACCAGTGGCGAAAAGCTGCTCATCTTATCAGGCGACGCGGTACGGGAGGCTGTCGGTGGCGTGGCACCCAGCACTGTACTCGGCTCCTTGGCTTTCAGCTTGGCATCCATCAACAGCTTCTTGAGATCATTCACGCTCTTGTCCAACTCCTCGACATTTGGCTGCACCAGCATAAACATCATTTCAGCACCACAGTAACTGACCTGATATTGTGACACTCAGTTGCAACTGCACTGTGTCACCCTACTGGCAGCTGCAATTGAAAGATATTTACTATACTTTCCACAACTACTGGCATAACAACAGCAATGCCCCTTATGTCAGAAGCCGGGCCGTTTGATAAAGGATGAGGCCAAGCTATTGTGCCAGCGATTTGTGCTCACTACAGTTTCAGTGGTTGAGTAACAGTAAGGCCATCACACCCATAAAAAATTAGCCCCGTGCGAGACTCTTTACAACTGACGTTTATGCTAAGTTCAGTCACGTGACACAAAAACTACGACAAATATGAAAATCCAGCCCGAACACATTTAGATATTGTGCCCTAGTTTAAGAATTAGTGGTCAGTTGCGAGCTCCCATACTAAATGGCAAAGGAGATACCTTTTTAAAAATGGAAGGATTTTCAAGTTTCAAGGGCTTGTGACCTTGACCTTGGATCGGTTCATACTGCATACTGTCGTGCATCACTCATCGACCTTTACCTACATGCCGAATGCCACTGAAATCGATGAAACTTTGTCCGGTGAAAGAGGGGGATGCAGACACGAGTGGATCTGGCTGACCAGGTTCACTTGGCAAAATGGCCATTAAACAGAAATAGTAGTAATTATTATGAGACTTCAGCATCATCCTTATGATTACTGTCATAATTATCATGTGCATCATTTTAACACCATCACTATCAGTGATGGCTGGCTGATTAATGTCAACAAACAGAACTGCAATACAGTGTGCAACCATCAATAGTCTGAAATGATAGCCAATAAGACATACAGTGCAGTATGACACACCCACCACAGCCCAATGAACTACACTGGGCCTTTACTTCACAAACCACCCACTAAGTTACTATTAATTTCCCGTGACACTGAAGGCAGAGTTGGTCTGAGCATGCAGCAGGGTAGCAACTGGCTCAAGGTTATTAGCAGTGGAGCAGATGAGAATCCAACAACAGCTAAGGCAAGAGTCAGCTCGAGTATGTTTCTCTCTATCACTAGACCACTGCATCACACAGACATCCATTCAGTTGACCTAGTCACATTCTGTTTCACGATAAGTCAATCAACCATTCAATAGCCACATTACCAATTACATTTATCCTGTGTTACCTGTTACAAAAGCAATGCCGTAATAGCAGACCAAAAAATCAATCCTTCAGGTAACAAAATCAGAACAAGTGGTATTCACCTTACGACGCGTGTACAGTTTCAGAATGCTGCGGCAAATGATATGAATAGCGGCCTCAGTGGCTCCAAACAGACTGTACCATGGTGGATTGTTTGGCAAAGGTATCTACAGAAACAATGTTCCATTATTACACACTGTGAAAAGAAGCAAAATAAATTAACAAAATAATCATCAACAAAGTTGCAAATAAAAAGCTGAAGAACTCAAACAGTGAAGTACTGTGGCAAAATGTCTGGTCTTTTCTTATTGTTTCTAACTTACTTTTCTCATTGTTTCTTAGTTCATGTGTACTGATGTACGATTTCCATAATAAATAAACAATACGTGTACATGCTTTTGCATGAATGCTTTTAGCATAAAAAAATCATAATACACATTTTAGTTGTGCCATACAAATGTACCGCCACCAAGAGCCAACATAAAGGCAACAAGTACCTTAATCATAGCATTGGATTAAAACCAGATTTTAGCAGTGGGAAGAAAGAATACTTTAAAAATGAAATTAAACAGCAACAACAACAACCATTTTACAGGTGAAGCCGTGCTTGTTGGCACCCACATCTAAGAGATGGAGATTCTGATGCAGCAAAGTTTTATTAACTGCATGCACTTGATGATAGCAACTAACACATTTGGATTACAGAGAAGACGCCAGAGTTCTCAGTGCCGTTATCATCAACATCTCTGTAAATCAAAAAATTAAATCACCCAATGTAAGTAAGGAAGTAAGAATATTTATACAGCGCAGAAAATCAAACGTCACACTGTGCTGTATCAGCAAAGTATTTATGGTACTGTGGTTGTTTGTACTCACACACAGTAAACATGCCGTCAGCTTTACACATATGTAGAATGAATGACAGACAGCCACATCATCATTTATTTTTGGCACTATGGATGGAAATAACAAAGTAGGCCTAGGCCAGCCACAAAGAGTTGAGTTAATAACATAAAAGCTAGCCTACAAGCAGAGAGCTAGTATGTGCAAGACAGAAGCAAATGGAACCACAGAAAAGCTACAGGTGCCAAGTCCAAGGTTTATGCGATGATGGGCATTATTACCTGTAGATTTCTGGCAGCCAGGTAGATACATGCACATGCAATTGTTTCTGGCCGGAACCTAACAAAGGCGTTGGTACGGAAGCTGTCATTCATGTAGTTCCTGCATTGTACAGCATAACTTGAACAACACACAGTCACGGCTGGACAACGAGTAAACTGCATTAAAATGTAACACAAAATTATATCACAGAGCAATCTACATACACCGACTTAAGCCTCATAAAGCCAATAAAACTCTACTGCACCTCATGAATAAAAACTTCAATATAACCTACTACAGCTGATCAAATGTGCATGTTTCATAAGCTTTAAACAGCATATTATATGCTGCAAAAATCGCCATTTTTTGGTCCTGATAAGCAGTATTTATGGTCTTTTGTTCCATTCCGACTGGCACAATACTTTGCATCTTAACATTTTTTGCCAACAAAATAATCAGCCTCTGGCAGGAGTATCAAAATGACAAAGATAAATATCTCGAAAACACAAAATAGTTCACCATGGACAATCTTCCAAAGCGCTAAATAGGCCTGTAAAGTGGAACAGTGTAATTTGGTGTGAAAACAAATATACTCCCAGAGCCAAGCAATACTGAAGGGGCTATAATATGAAATTGTGAATATCATTTGGCAACTGGGCCCTCATTCCAACACACTTCTTTAATAGAATATACATTTAAAACCTAGAAATAATTAAACAGGATAATGTATCAATATTAAAATGTCACAAAATTGTGGGCCTGCTTAAAATAATGTGCCACTTTACAGCCCTCCAATAGACTATATATATAATCAGTCAATGCACAGCATATATACAAAAGGTTGTACCTCGTACTGGTTACAAATAATGTAGACCAAAAAATAAAAACCAAGATACAAGATGACTATGATGTCAGTATTTAAATTTATAACATTTGTTGAATGATGTAGAATCAGCGGCAGCGTTAAGTCCATTTCAGTAACAACTTTATGTCAATGAGCAGAAAGCTCCAGCAGCGGAAGACGATCATTTCGACATCTGGCGAATATTTCAGTGCATCATCCGAGAGGCATCAGTTCAGTTCACAAAGCAGATGGGTCTATATTCCAACAGCATGTGTACACTAATATGTCATCTAACTAGCATGTCCTTCTGTCACACGCAGCCAAACAACATCTCGAAAATATCTCGTTGTCAAGATCACTTTCAGCTGTGTACAAGATAATGTAATCTGTCCAGCAACGAAATATAACTGTCCACAATATGCTACCGACCAACAACTGCTTAAGCAGTAGTGACATCACGGCAATCAATGATATAGAAAAATTACTAAAGCAGTTACAACTGAATGCACATAGTCAATTCTACTGACAAGAGTCCACAACAGTCAACAGTTTCAGAACTATATACAACTACTTAAATTTTAACAACTTCCATAAAAGCAAAATAAGCTTAGACTATTCACGACACATATCTAGCATTAATTCCTAGATGAAATTTCTCAGCACTGCACTGCTATAATTATATGTTAAATATCTGAGCCTGTCAGTAAGTAAAGCTAAGCATATATTCTGTAGCTGTATCTATCTACCTACCTCCGTTTTCATTGCCATTTTTTCAGATGAACCTCATTAAATAGTTGTAAGTGGCCTTCTTCCTACAGCTGTTCTGGAAGAAAACCTCTGACAGTAAGCGGCACACTTTTTTGCCTTCCTCATGTCCTTCCTGACACCGAACCAAAAGTATTATAGCACTTAACGAAACTCAAAGCACTGTGCCCAACAGGTCACCTGCCCTCATCCTTTATCCCATCCTATGTACTTTTCACATTAGCCTAAATTAACTAACAAGTGTCTACAGTAATATGGCAAAAGGCTACATACATCACTGTCCTTGTCACCTGTCATGGAAGCGAATGCATTTGTTTGTCGCATCTGTTGGGCAGGGACATTTGCCAATGGTGACAGACAAACAATACAGAATGCACCCATGTGTAGGTACGTTACAGTGAGCTGGCATAGGTCCCCTCAAAAGTGGCCCGTCCTTCCCATGGGGATCTGGGCGCCCATCTAATATATGGATCCTTGGGACCACCAGTCTGCCATCCAAATGGCATCTCAATCAGTTTAGCCATTTTCCACAGCTCACCCTTGTGCCCAACACCTAGAGACAAACACAGACCATTTTCTATGTGCAACATCTGTAGCAATAGCCCACACCTATGCACTGCATCCAAGTAATGCAGACTAATAATATAAATAATACTAACTAAAATCAAGTCAAACAAACTACTAAGTGTCATTTAGATTATAGTTTGACAAACTCTATCTCTTCACTTTAAGTTTACTGAATTCATTCAAATAAACTTATCAACCAATAAATTTGGTATTTTCTGATCTACTGCCGTAAAAATGTAACCATGTACACTACCACAGAGGAAAATGCATTATCTCTCAGGCGAAAATGAATAGGGAAGTCACTTTAATGCCACGGGCATTCGTGTAACAATGTTCATTGGTAAAGTGAACAATTTTACGACTTAACGAGTATAAGTGAGTAACTGTATTAGCTTTACTATTTGTTTATTACAGTTGCACTTGTAATGCATTTCCTGTCCGAGTCAATATCCAAACGTTTCAGTGCATGAGTTGGTACCCACAGTCTGCCTCATGTAATGTAGACTACAATACTACGAACAACAATCAACAAACAAAATAATAAATCAATGAACGAGAGAGTGGAGACCAAACTCGTAGCTGCAGCGAGCACTGAGCGTGTCTGCCGCAACCACGACGCAACGAGCTCACACTTCGTCACGACGGCAGCGGCGGCGGCGGCCATGACAACGTCCATTCAGCTCATGCGGTTGTGATGCCGCTGTAGACTGAAAACTGGCCGACTGTGTGAGTGAGTGGCGACACTTAGCCTTACCCACCACGGTCTGCGCTGGCAGGTACATTAAACAACATTGTTGTGTTAGTCCACGTTCTACTCACACCATTATATGCATAGCAAATATCAACAGATGACACTTTTTAAACAACGGATCTTATATCACTTTGATACTCCACGCCATAATCTGATCACCGCAACACTCACTCCATGGCATAATCAAACAACTCGTCTTTATGGATAACAACCGATAATAAATTTCTATCAGTTATTGTGTTGTTTCCATCTTTCTGATGCCTGAAAAATGCACATTTTCACCGCCTGAATGATGAAGTGACATGTTCAATCTTGGACAAAATTATCACAATTATTTATTAAGGAAAACGAACACTGCAGATAGAACTACTTACCATGCATGTTGAACAAGTCTCTGGTTTCTCTCGGCCTCAAGCACTTGAAGATACATCACAATAATCTATGCAGCAAGTAAGTAAAACATTCATCACAAATGTCCTGCTACAGAATGTCAGCATTTAGTTTGGAGTAATCGGCATGCCCATGTACTCACACAACAGAGCCATCGAAATTGGCTCATATTTTCTAACAGCCTACCTAAATCCAAATATTTCACGTTCTCATACACTCTTTCCTATTTTGTCGGCTACAGATGCACTGGACGAGTGTTCCTGCTATAAACTGAGCAACAGTCTGTAATGTGAATGTATGTGAATAGGGATCCAAATCAATATTTCAGCAGTGAATAGCTAGTATTTTATCCAACTTAAATCAAAGAAAGAGCCAAATGTGACACTCATATCTGGTGCAATCCCACCTTCACTGAAAATTGTCAGAGAATCTTTCACACCAATTACGTGCAACAACAGAATGGACAAACTAACAACTACCGTAACTCTACCAAAACTAATACAGTTCAACCACCTGATATTAGTTAGTTAGTTGGAGTTTAATGTCGCTTTTCAGCACAAATATGGCTATGGCTGAAGACCCATCTGTTTACTCAGAGCTACCCTAACTGACTTTAGCTATAAGCATCTGTACAGTGGTCTCGCAGTCAATGACTCACGCCACTTTAATAATATTCATTAATAATAATAATAATAATAATATCATCACCTAATATAATACAGCATGAGTAACCATACAGATCTGTCAGAAAATACACTGGCATCAAATACGTCACCTTATGTGGATGTTTGACATGGACACAAAAACCTAGCTCCTTGAGGACACGTCTTTCGGCCTTTATAACCTGATTTTTCAGATTTATGTAATTCTGATCCAGCATCAATGCACTGATAGTTCTACAACATTAACATATAACACCTCATTAAAACACCACAATGCAGCAACTTTAACTACAACTGACATACATCACCGCTCTTAATAATAGCGATGTGATGATTATCGGGATCAACATTTTTTAGGAAAGTCGAATGAAATCGATATAGTGATTTTTTGGAGCAAGTGTAACTCGATTCCAATACCGTATCGCCCTTGAGGGACCGGTGATCGACGCAGGTCACAGAATGAGTTTTACATCCCCACAAGTTCTATCACACCGAGTATGGAGGAGTTTATATCTCAGCGAATCTGATCACGATGGATATTGTGGTGAAAAAATCGAAATTAAATCGAATTCTTTGTAAAAAATCGAATCAAAACTGAATCAAGAAAAAAACCACAATCGTCACATTACTACTTAATAATAACCAGCCTATTTATTCTTGTTTACCTCACATTATCAGTTCAGCTGACAGAATATCTCGAGAAAAATAAATGCCGTAAAATAAATAACCAAAATTGCAGTTTTTGTGACAAATTACCAAAATTGAGCCAAATATGGAAACAGAACCATTAGCCTCAACAATAACAACTGCAAACTCACTTCTTGTTTCTAACTTGCTTAATATGATGACAGACATTGATCACGTCACGAATTCGCCGCGGAGCCTCCTCAATCTTGGAAGCCAAATTGACACAAGCTATTGCAACAACCTGCACACAGACCAACTTCATGAAATCACTGCAGTTCACAAATTCACTATAAATGTTAAAAAATAAATGGGGTTCTCCCTACAGTACTCCTCCAAAATTCGAATCCAGGACATTGACAGGTCTAGTGTTGTTATGGTGGCAGGAATTTGCAACTCGGTCGGTGGCAGTGTTTTTTTGACATGCCACCACGGTGGCGGTGTTTTTGGCGAATATCTGTGGTGACAAGGCTAGGGTTGTTAATTGGAAACAGGTGGCTTCAAGATTGTTCGGGTTGTCCTGGAATGCGCTAACTGCTCACTGCAAGTGACGGTGCGGGTGCACTAAGTGAGACCGTCGCGACGGTCTCACTAAGTACAGTGCCTAGACTGTCCCGGCAATCCTGTCGTTTGCGAGTGGGAAAGCGGATGAGCGGGGGAGGGCGGGCGGTGTCGCCGACTGATCCCGCTGTGTATTCATGCAGGGATCAAATGATGCTGTGAAAGTGAGGGGCATTTTTCAGGAAACAGCACCCAGAAAGACCGCCGAGAATACTAAAACACCGTGATGGCGGTGCTGGTTTGGTGGTAGCTAACCATCGCGGTGTCGGTCGTAACAACACTAGACAGTAGACAGGTCCCAAACTTATATATCCAGGAAGTTACATTTAAACTAAGAAAAGCAGCAGCTGTTCAATAAGTGCCTGTTAGCGTCCACTGACAACAGTTTGGCTGTGGATTGGAGGCACCACAACGAAACGGTGTATCTGGTGACGGCTGCTGTCGCCCTACACTTTCTTAGCATACCATCAATCAACTTCAGTACAGTATGAAAGGTTCTTTTCAGCTACTGGGTATCTTATCATGAAACCAAGATAACGGCTCCTCAATTGAGTCCCCGGATTAGCTGATTGAGAGTTGGGAATCAGATTTCCTGGGAATTGACATGCCTACACCGAATATAATCTGGCATTCCAGTCTCAAACCAAACATCCATAACACATTTAGATAGGTAATTATAACTAAACCCTTACAAGTTAGAGTTAAGACTTTGGTCTAAAATCAAATCACTATATCTTTCACTTAAGCAAATGTTAACACACATGACAGTGACATCGTATTAGCTAGTATAATTAATAACGACCATGGACCAAAAGAACCTAACAATACAAGAACAGCTTGCCAAACCAATCTAATCAATCAATCACTCAGTCATATTGCTGGGAAATGCTAAATATACCTCCATCTGACAGTCAGATTGGACATTTGGTTTGAAACCTGGTCTAAGACCTCTGTCTTAGACCAGTCTAATCTGAACTTAGTCCAAAACCAAGTTCTACTATTCTGACTGAAGTTTGGTCTCAGGCTTGGTCTTAGCAAAAGATAGTGACCCAATGTTCATAATGGAGATACTGTTACCTCATAATTGTGTTTGACAAAAGACTTGGAGTAATAGAAACGTTGATATAGCACCTGTCCAGTTGCCATAGCCACCTACAGCAGACATTAATACAAACATACATCAAAACTGAGTAGCCAACGCCATATAATTGTGCAAAAAAAGACATCAACTCCACTAACCAATCATCAGCAAACTAAGGATTTGAGCTACAGTTCCATTTACATCCGCATTTTGAACAGACAGCATTTATGCCTACGATCGACAACTGGTTCAAAAGCTGTAATGGTGAAACTCCTGATGAAGTGAACAACTTGAACTAATGCATTAAATGCCCATATTCATTAGTCTGTTCATCTTGCATTACTTTTATGTTATCGCATTATTCATTTTTATTGACAGTCCACATTGTGCATAGGCTTACAGTAAGCCAACATAATACATCATGTAGAAGCTACATGCTGATAGTGCCAGCAATGATGCCGATAGGCTGATATACCTAATTTATGGCATTAACTATAAGGATAAATCTAGTACAGCCTATAATCCCACCACCCTTGCAGTTAATTATTGCTAGAATGGCAGAAAAGCTAAAACTAGTGTATAGCAAATGTGCGCCATATTTGTGTGTTGTTTACTGGCGAGTGTCAAATTAAATTCTCAAACTCTTGTTGATCTTATCTAAATATGTCATTTGATACATACTTTATAGTGCTGTTTTAGGAGGAACAGTCGTGTGTCAGTGAAACATAGTCCCGGTAACCAGAAATATTAACATAACAGACATCTAGTGTTGTTATGACCACCGAACTTTCACCTAGCTAACACCTAACCAACACCGCCATCGTGGTATTTTACAGTGTTCTTCGCCTTACCTAAAACATGCCGGGACGCCGGGACAGTATTACAGGCAGAGATCGACACCGGGACAGCCGCTGTAAGAGCGTTTTTGTTCCAACGTGGCTGATGTTTAGCGTTTTATTTATGTTATAGTTTTATTTATTAATTCTAACAGTAACATTAACCGACACGCGTTATTATCCTTTATAG
>Ga0209363_1000332_pt1 | contig 17539 bp, 11 predicted proteins | sample WorMetexBAHAMAS3_FD_187385 | JGI IMG/M metagenome (GOLD analysis project Ga0209363, IMG submission 187385) | Marine gutless worms symbiont microbial communities from Max Planck institute for Marine Microbiology, Germany - Inanidrilus exumae... | ecosystem: Host-associated > Annelida > Digestive... | reverse complement strand
GCATATGGATTTCGTAGATTTTGTGGATTTCGTGGATTTCGATTTTTAGGCAGACCCCTGGTTCACCATTATTTACAACAGGACAGAAACGTAAAAGTCTCCGCAGCAGAAAGTTGTCATAATGTCATATGACAGCAGTGATGGGCGTTGTCCATGATGCCAGCACAGCAGTGTTGCAGTAGGAAATTATTGACGTATGGCCGCATAGCTGCATTTTAGACAAAATTACTATTCGGCAGCCGGTCAAGCCACGTGACTCGATTCAGCCAATCAGATTACGCCGCCGCACTGGCCGGCTGGCTGCATTTTAGTTTTCGCCCTTCCAACTAGCATGTTAGCATCACTCAATGTATGTATGAATTTCACAAGTATCAGGCAAATCTTGTCAAGTTAAATGTGAAAATTGAAATAATGGTTCTTATCAAGTTATGAATATAAAGTTTAAGATTATAGTCTTAACCAGTAGTCTTAGTTGAGTGGAGTCTGGATGTAAGAGCTAAGACTTTATTTCTAACACAAGATGATCCTGCTGTCTGTACGTAGTATGTACAGATATCTTTGCCACTCGTGTGTTGCAGAGATTGCATCAAACTGTCCGTTGATATGGTCAGCAGAAAACTGCACCATTCCATCCATCTATGTGGTGCTTGCTTATCTTCAAGAGCTGGTGGAGAAAGAGAGAGAAGCACAGTATGAAATTGTGATTGAAGAGCTTGCCCGCTTGTATGAGACTGTCGGTGATGTCTTACCGTTTAAGATCTATGCCCGTCTTACCATTGCACTTAAAATACTGGTAAGGTTCTGTCAAAACTCGTTGCTCTTTTTTTAGATATTTTGTGATATGTTTGAAAAAGTAGTACTTTATATGCATTTTGCAGTGTCATAAGCTGTTATAAATTTTTAATTTTGTTTGTCTGTACATTATAGTGGTGTTGGTTGTAGTTCTGTGCCGTGGAAAGGTGAGTAGGCCATCTCTGTAGTTGCATCTTGCGTTATGGACTTTGGTTTGCCCCAGTTTCGTTCAGTGATGCATGCTCTCCTCTAGCAAAGCAAGGCATTGTAATTGATAAGGACTCATCTAATGTCTAACTTGTATTGCCTCATAATGTGGCCGGGCACTGGAGAGAAATTCCACCTCCATCGTAAGCTGAGTAGTATAGGTTATACTTTTCCATTCCATATCATGTCATTGGTGATGAACGATGATGTGCACAGCACATTTGTATTCATCATAGCAGCTTTTTACCGCTACGTGTTATGCTGGCATGCTGTATGTCGTTATCATGTGTCCGTCCGTCTGTCCATTACAAGTCGGTGTTCTACCAAGACGGCTGAATCTAGGATCATGCAAACAACGCCTTACGGTAGTGCAGGGACTTTAGTTTTCTGATGCCAAAGATCTCAGAGAAATTGCAACGGGGTCACCCCCAACAGGGGCATCAAATGGAGGTGGAGTAGGTTACAATCAGCGATTTCTACCAATATCTCGCTATATCTCAGAAATGGTGCAATATATGGACATAGCTACTATGGAACACTAATAGGAACTCATATGTGCTCGATCGAATGATGCTATTTTTAGTGATCTTGAGTGACTCTAACTACCCCAAACCACCCCATTTTCGACATTTTGTTCCACCTTTCATATCTTTGTAGTGAGTGGAGTTAGAGACTTCAAATTTGATAGGTAGGTTGACTGTAGCAAGTGCTAACCAAGATATGGCAAACCATCCCTGAAAGGGGTGTGGTTGTCACGTGAACGATTTAAATTTTGGTAGGCACCAAACATATCTCTGGAATGGCTGATCATCTCAGGTGCTGTCAACTTAGGTGAACAGTCAGTGTGAAAAATTAGTCAAGGTCGCCTTACCAGTTTATCACACTGACTGACGACATCTGTAAATAACACAGTGGGCGTGAGTTACCGCAACGCGTGGGTCTGTCAGTGGCAGTGGAGACCTCTCTCTTGCTTCTGCCACTGAAGCATGATCTGTTTCTAGTAGTAAAATTGCATTTTACTTGGCAGTGATGCCAAAGGTCTGTGTTTTAATGACTGGGGTTGGTGTTAATGTTTGTAAATATTATACTGGCGATGACTTTTTGATTCATCATTTGCTGTCCGACAAACATCTGAGTTTTGGATATTAAAGTCTCTATTGGTACCAGAATTAGTTCCTACATGCTTTGACCATTATAATTTCTTGTAGTTTGCTGTGCATTTTGCAGGTGCTTTTTCGGATGCTTAAGCATAATGACAAGTTGGTTTTACCCCGGCTTAATACGTATTTTCCAAGATCTGGTTTTCTATCTCGGAAGCATGTGAGTATGCATTAATAACTTTGTGGAATGGAGATAATGTAGGTAACATTGTTAAGGAGAACTGTAGCGTCTTTTCTGTTAGTCCATATTTACTGATTCAGTTTTGTTTAAATAGCATGGCAAATCTTTAGCAATTAACTTCACACGGTAGGACATCATGTCCCACAACATGGAGATACCGTGACCATACAGAGGGTGTAGGTAACATTGTAAATTCGCCCATGAAATTTGACATCAAAATCTTATAAATTTGCCATGTGATGTCACTTCGTCGTATGATTTAGGTAATCAGGACTTGTTACAATCACTGCTTGTTGTCGAGTTTCTTTGATATTATTGATATTGATATTATTATTGTTTGTTGGCTGTAAGAGGTGCTGTATGACATAATGTTATACCTCAACCGACCCTCCAGATCTTTGCGATCTGAACTTGAGATAAATTGCCATTGCAGCAGTTGGAAATATGAAGTCATTGCAAAATTGTGGCAGTTGAAGTTACCAAATTGTGGCATAATAGAATTAAAGTTCAGAATTGCATTTGTCACTCGTTTTTTAAAGCAAAGGAGTTATACACAGTGTCCCAAAAAATTATCCACCTTCTTATTTTTTGAATAACTTGTCAAAAATTAACCGATTTTAATGATTTTTCGTTTGAGAAAATTTGCCCATTTCACCTGTCAGCTGTACCCACTTTACCTTGGAAAGTCCAAAAAGTCATTTTCAACAATACTAGTAATGCATACTGTACATGGATGTTAAAGTTCCTTCAGTAAGTATGTAAACAGCCAGTTGTTTATTATTTAGTTTTTTATTGCTTATTACTTGTTTTTAAACTTTTATTATTATGATTATTGTTATTATTATTATTATTCTTGTTATTGTTATTTGCCCACCAGCACGAAGCCACAGGCGTGAAAATTGAAGCTAAGCAAATAAGAAATGGTTGCAATGGTGCTTTCATTTGGTGACCATAGTGTTATGGAAAGAGACTGCATTTCCCCTTTGGAGAGCTATGGATAGGTGTTGGAAAAGCGATGTTGCCCCACCACACCATCTTCCCCCTAGAAACTGCCAGCACTTCACATTCAGCCTTTATGGCTGGCTATAGGCCTAAGTCATATAATAAAAAAAATTCTGTAATACATGTTGTCAAACGCAACTAAACATAATACACATAAAATTTTGATTAGAATTAGAACAATGGAAAGAGATAAGAAAATAGGGTCCATATACTCAATAACAGTCTTATAATTTATAGAGAGCCCTGATTGTGTTGTATTGTATTAACTGCCCTCGTTTTGTACGTGGGCCGGTCTGAACAGTAGCAGAAATGCAAAAAGACAAAGTCATGACATTTTAGGTTTAAAAAACCTTAGCAGCTTTGAAATTGCAGAGTATCTCAATATTCTATAGGATCTGACTTATGTGGTGCTTAACTGTTGTTATGTTTAGTGCAAGGACAGAGATATGTTGGATCATCTAAGCAGTGGACAGCAAAAGTTCCGATCATTTTTTCTACAACTGATTGCTAATGCTGATCGACGTCACAAATACCTTACAGTACGACATCATCTGGAATATGGAACTGAGTTTGTAGCTTGCACAAAGGAACTGATGCGAAATTTTGTTTCTTCTGCCAATAATCTGCTTCCTGCTAGTGCCATTGACCGGGTTATTTTACCTATTAATTTTCAAATGTAGTCAACTTGATTTTATTATTGGTTGCCCATTTGTAGATTGGCAACATTGAAACATAGCTTTACTACTGGTTTTTTACAACTGTAATCTCAGAGAAGTGCCAGTGATGGTCAGCGAGACTGTGTTTGTCGCATAGGTGCTGCTTTATAATGCCAGTCTCATTTTAGGGGAATCTCCCCAATTTTCTTTCAGGGAGGCAAACAATGCTGGGTGAGTACTTGCGAAAAAGATATCTGTATAAGTATGCAAAACACTGTGACAGTCCACTGCAGTGACAGCATATTTAATCGTTTCCGCCAGATGGGGCCAACCACACATGAATGGGTGATCCATCACATTGGGACACGTCCTGTCATCTTTAGTTGACACAACTGTTGCACAATTTGTTGCCGTCTTAGCAAGCCATCCTTTCTTGTTGGTGATAACAGCAGTCGCATAGGCTAGACATGGAGTGTAATGTTTACCATATTATTGCAGCTGTACACAGTACCATGCGAGTTGCAGCATAGTTCAGAGATTTCATTTATTAGGATACACAGGAAGCTGTCAGCTTGCTGAAGCAGTTCGTTTGAACAAAAAGTGGGAGCTCTGGCATAGATTGTAGTTACAGATTAGTGCAGTGATGTGTGAACACGTGTCGACACTATGTTTGAGAAAACAGTTAACCAGACAACTTTATTGTTTGTTTAGTTGTAAAATGTTGCTCAAAATTAGCACATTCTTGTTTGTTTTTCCACGCAATATCTCAAAAACCAATGCAGCTAGGATCACCAAACCTGACATACAAATGTTCCACCATGGGTCCTGGAAAACCATTTATTTTGGGGTCAGATGTAAAAGATCAAGGTCATGAGTTACAAAAACAGTACCAGCATGTGAGTGCTTGCTTCTTCTAGTTACTCCTGTTGTTATAGTCTATTCCAGTCTGTTTTTGGTTTGATTCCTCGTGCTACATTTAGGTGCACTAGATCGGCATCGTGTGTGGTCTTGTGACAGTTGCTAGGGAAGAACGTCGACGAGAAACTTGTTGCTGAGTTGACGTCAGCTAACAGTGCAGTGTTTGAGATGCTGCTTGACGCTGTTCATGGTCGAGATGCCTTGACAGCTGACGAGATCATTCACCTGCTACATAATATTCGCAAGGATACATCCCTGTCGTCAAGCTTTCCGAAAATGTTCAGTCTGCAGCTACTTGTTGCTAGGTTCTGTCAGTTGAGTTTTAACTAGAAGTAACATGTATATAGGGAGAATTTATCGATACTGGATGCGTTTTGAAGCTAGCACAAAATTACCATTACCTGTCAGTTTGTAGCCGTTGATATTGTTTGTTTCCCTTGGGTGTTAATTATTTTATTTATTTATTGAATACGCACGAAGGCGCAATGTTAACATCCACAGACAATAAAAATCTAAGAAACCTGAAAACAGAAAAGGAAAAACTATCCAACTAGAGAACACATTTGACGAGAATGTTGTTCAGATACAATATTTGATAAAACCGGTCAGCGTCATTTGTGACTTACGAATATTATACTTAAATGCTATGGCAAGAATGTCATCACTTGGCTAATACTCTTAACAGTATATTGCTGCTCCAGTTATTTGGAACAAACTACCTTACAACATTCGATCTGCTGGAACTATTGGACCCTTTCGTATTAGATTGAAGACTCACCTATTTCCCATAATTGCATCATAGACATATGCTATCCCGCTACTGATTCACTTTTTTTGTGAAACTAGTTATTAACATTAGATTAGATTAGATGACATTTAATCTTAGCATAGAACAAAATTTGCCTCTTGTATACAGTGTACAGTAAAGGCAATGAATTTGTATAAAACTGCAAAATCAAAGGATTTTCTTTTAATCAGCAGTAAAGATTTGTCTAAAAGCATTGTTATATTGTGGTTATTGTTTGCAGCTTTGCAGTAAGAATGTTAGCGCAAACTTTATTTACGTTGGCTGATTATTATTGTGGATTCATCTGTTAGTTATGCAGATTGCTGTAACTAAAATACAGATGGCCAAAAAGTACATCACAAAGCAACTTCAGTTTATTTATCAACGGAAGTTGCTAAAAGTTAGAAATCAAAAGCAATGTGCAGTACCAGCAGAATGTTTGGAACATCGACAATTAATATGTTAATCTGAATATTGCCTCATAATACCTCAAAATGACTAATTCCGTGATAAATACATATGGTTAGACTTCTGGTCTGCTGAGCTGTGTCAAATTTCATGTCGATCATATCAGTAGTTTCAATGCAAAGACACCTGAAAATTTGTGGGAAACATCCTTGTTGAGCATAAGTGACAAAATTATACAGTTGAAACTTGAAAGTAGCACCATAACATCCATAGCCACTGAAAACATTGTCTGAATTGCTCAGGGATAATGAGAGCTTAAAAGACATAAACATTTGTTCAGAAACACGAAAAGAATTGCAGTATTAGCTTAAAACGTTTTGCAGCTGTTACATAAGCTGGTGACATTGGTTGAACTGAAAAACTATGCTCATCACTGCATTTCAGTACAGAAGTGAGTTTAAATGGCACGTTTTTAAAAATTAAGTGATTCCAGTCTGCCGACATGTTCTTGATAGGTATGATTGTGTGGGAATTCCTCTGAAGTTGTTTTGTGACCTGTCCCTTCTAGTAGTAGGTGCATCTTCCTATGATGATACTATTTTGTCATTTACTTGATAAACAAATGATGTCAATGCAAGCGCCAAATTGGGTTTATTTGCAGTGTGGGGAGCATTCATTATTTGCTGAAGAAGTATGACTAGGTCATTGTAATTCAGTGTGTTAAATGTCGTCTTAAGCAGAATAATCAACTCATTACCGTGATGTAATATGTGTGTATGAGTTAATACACTGTGCACTGACTGAATGAAATGTATTTTTACCCGCATGGTGCTAGCGATGCGCGGGTATTAGCCATCATCGTGTGTCTGTGTGTTTGTGTGTGTGTCACACGCCGGTACTGTAGCAAAACGGCTAAACGTAGGATCATGTAAACAACACGTAATAGCCCAGGGACTCTAGTTTTATGACACCAAGAGTCGTTGGTGGACGACCCCTTCCTTCCCCCTGAAATTTGCACTCTGAAAAGTGACCCTCCCCCTTTCAAACAGCACAATTTCGACACATATCTGCTAATGGCGCCTCAGCTGGCGAAAAAAGTTCAATTAGCACTAATACGAAGTCGTACACGTGCTTTCCAACGAGCCATAGATGAACTGTGTACGTTATCCCTAAGTCCCCAAAGGGTGGCACAAAACGCGATTTTGCTGTTTTTTTGCCATTGAAATTCAACTTCTGTCGAAAAAGTCTGCTACAATGTTTCTTTATGTGAAAACTTCCTGCAGCAAAGTTGTAACTACATCATTCCTCTGTCTAAAGGTCCACAGATGGATTGCAGGCAGCGTCCCCATCTACCTAAAATTTGTGCTCAAAGTGACCCACCCCTTCAGAAAACGCAGATTTTGTCAGATTTCGCTTGATAGTGCCGCAGCTGTGAGAGCAATGAGGCAATTCTCAAAACGAGAATTTTTACTTTTGGCGATGCCTTTCATTTTTTCATTGCAGGTAATCGTAGACATTTCAAACTTAATATGTGGGTCGAACATAGTAAGTCCCAGCATATGGATGACAAAACGTCCCTGAAATGGGCGTGGCCACGTCACGTGACCTCTTTAATTTTTGGAAAATAAGCGACAGTATCTCAAAAACGGTACAAGATAGCTTCATAGTTTCTAATAAATTCGAATAGGAAGTTCAAGTCGTATGCACTCTATCGAATAGTTAATTTGGATATGTTGCCGTTGACGATGGGTGACCCTAACCGCTATAAACCACCTCAATTTCGACATTTTGTGTTGCCTTATGCTGCGTTCATCTTTGTCATTGGTGATCGCAAAGACTCCAAATTTGATGTAAAGGTTAAATGTGCAAGTCTCGGCCTACGGAAGACAAACCATCCATGATAGGGGCGTGGTCAGGTCATTTGACCCAGTAAAAATTTTGGGGCTCTAATCATATCACTGGAATGGCTGAACCTAAAGTCGTTAAATTTTGTACACTGGTAGGCTATATCAAGGGGGTGGTTATGTTCACGTGACTGTTTTAAAATTTTGCCATTTGTCGTGATGCAGCAGGTCACGCGGGTTTGTCAGCGACAGCTGAGCTACTTGTACAATTTTACTTTTCAATTCTCGATGTAAGCGAGCATGCCATTTTTTAGCTTATCTGTTGGGTTACGAGCAATACATGATATGAGTAATACATTATGTATACAGAGAAATCTGTGCCATGTTGAGGTTGCAGTTGGCGTCGGTGAATTTGCTGTTATTGATAACAAATATAAATAACACATTTTCGATTCTTGCATTTTCCTGCTGTGTCTGATGTCGTTTCTTTATAGTCAAGAAGGAAGCAAAGAGAAAGGTGATTCTACTGTGGAGTCAGGACAGGTGGACAGGCACTGTAAGCTGCCTCGAATTTCTGATGTTGACATGTTTAGCAGCAACTCTGCAGAACAGCAGCGTGCGTCTGCCGACACGGCTGATAACGACGTGCATTCTTCTGGCGAAGTTGAAGTAGTTCCACCTAGTCCCCTGCAACGTTCTAAGACTTCTTCTCTTCTGAATACCAGTGTATTGATGGGCACCAGAACAACACTACACTGTGCAGCAAGTCACCAGAAGCAAAGTCTGGAAAGTTACCCGGTTGTAGAAACGCCAGATGATGTTGAACCGGATGACTCGAGTGTGTCTTCAAGTGTTGAATCTATACATTATGAACAGAGTTCAGGGCGTGATGCGGTGGTGACTGAGGCCGATTCCTGTTGTGTAATTCACACCGATCGACGCTCTAGTAATAAACATGATCAGTTGATTGTTGATGAAGAACAAAATATGTCGGCAAGGCCACGGAGTTCGTCTGGATTTCAGACTGGTGCATATTTGCTAAACAGCCGAGGTATTTTCACTGTCAGTGAGCCTCAGTTGGATGGTGTTGCCTGCATTAATGCTAGTGATATTGAAGTCATCGATCTTGTGACACAGTCGTCAGCTGCAGACTACAGCTTTCACTCGTCCGTTACAGAGGATATGGATTCCTCACAGGTTGCATTTATATTTAGATGTGATGTACACTGTTTTTATGCTGGCTGCGTCTACCCCTCCTCTCCAACAGACAACATCTGAGTATTGGTGATTGTCTGGAGGGTAAGAACGGAGATTGTTTGACCAGCTCTGTGCTGTTGTGAGTGTTGTGCATCATAATTGTGCACATCATATGCACACCTATATAATGAGCAGTTCGTACACTGTCGACTGGATCGGGCTTTAATCTTGCTTGTCTTAGCTGTCTTCCAAGCGCCTCTTTGTCTTTGATGTACTTGGTGCTATATGTAGAAAAATTCTTGATTACATCCTTTTCTTTACCTATTAATGTGCTAAGCCTGTGGGATCTGCCCTTGACCTGGAAGACTATCATCCTTCAGTGCTATTACACTGTTGGTTGGGTCATCTGACCTGTAAAATCGTCTCTGAAATGACCTATAATGTGTCGAGTGGGACGTTAAATCCTACAATACCATACTGGCTGCGTCATGCAGAAAGCATACTGTGAAATTCTGGCATCCTTCCATCGTCTGTCTGTCCCGTTGGTGCATACTTATTGTGACTCACCAGGGGGCAGCGCGCGAGTATTACAAGAACAAACATACTTACTTTACCATAACTTTAAAAGTTGCTTACAAATTTCCATCAAATTTGGCATATAGGTTTACCAATGGATGCTTAACAAATTGATATGAGAACTGTCCTCATTACTTACATGTGTAAGAACACTACCTTGTGTTGTTACGTTAGACACATTTGTGACCAAAATGGTGTAATTTCTCGTACTGTCAGCAAAAACGTGAGGTTTAAGACAAACACGACCAATTGTTTGTTTTCTTAAGAGAGACATGTTATTCATTTATGGTGTTACAATGGATGTTCAAAATGTTCACACACACTCAGCTAGTGATGCCACTGCTAAACCACAGCTGTAGTGATAATGTGGTTAGGGTTAGGGTTCACTGCCCGTTCAGTCAACAGTTTCTGCTTCATTTCTGACAAGCCTGACTTTCATGTTTGCTTGCTCTTGTAGTATGCCACACACAGAGTAATCAGTTGGGTTCAGATGTGCAGAGTTGGGTTACCAATTTACCAGGAATCTGAAGGCATGAAATCATAGAGTTTTAGAGTTTAACAACTCCACTGTTTACTGAGCCATGTGTGTTGGCGTGCTATCCTGTTGAGAGACAGAAATGCCGTGAATGTCTGCTACTAGCACATTGAAAGGTGTAGTATTGTATTTCAGTAGTAGCTGTCGTCGATCTTCAGAAAGTAGTGTTGACACAGCCATGTTTATCGTCACTTAATTCATCAGTCAATGTTGGTTTTCTCCACAGCATCTTTGTCTCTGTCATCTTTTTAAACATTGGAACAAACGTGGAGTTGTAGCTACATCGTTCCTATATCTAACGGTCCATAGATGGATTGCGGGCGACTTCCCCGTCTACCTAGAATTTGCGCTCGAATTGACTCGCCCCATAAAACGCCGATTTCCACAGATTTCGCGTAATATTGCCGCAGCCGTGACAGCTAGCAAGAATTGCAATTATCGCTAATAGGAAATTGACAATGCGCTTTCCATCGAGCCATAGATGAACCCCGTGCGTTACCCCTAAGTCCCCCAAATTTTGGCTCAAAACGAGAATTTTTACATTTGGCATTGCCTTTCATTTCTTTGTTGCAAGTAATCGTAGACATTTCAAATTTAATATGTGGATTGAACATAGCAAGTCCCAGCCTATGGACGACAAAATGTCTGAAAGGGGCGTGGTCACGTCACGTGACCCATTTTAAATTTTTAGTCCCCCTAAGATATCTCTGGAATGGCTTAAGCTAGAGACTTCAAATTTGGTGTGCATTTGATCATAGCAAGTCCCAGCCTACGGACGACAAATTATCCCTGAAAGGGGCGTGGTCACTGTCACGTGACCTCTTTAATTTTTGAAAAATAAGCGATAATATCTCGAAAACAGTACGAGATTGCCTCATAGTTTCTATTAAATTTAAATAGGAAGTCGTATGCGCTCAGTCGAATGGTTATGTTGCCAATGACCTTGGATGACCCCTAAGCACGTTAAACCACCTCAATTTCTACATTTTGCATTGCCTTATGCATTTTCGTAATTGACGATCGCAAAGACTACAAATTTGATGTAAAGGTTGAATGTGCGAGTCACAGCCTACGGACGACAAACTGTCCCTGATAGGGGTGTGGTCAGGTCACATGACCCATTACAAAATTTTGGGGGCTCCAATCATATCACTGGAATGGCTGAACCTAAAGTCATCAAAATTTGTACACAAGTAGGCTATATCAATTCTAACAACAGCATGCCATATCACCAACAAAAGGGGCGTGGTTATGGTCATGTGACTGTTTTAATATTTTGCCGTTTGTCGTGATGCTACGCGTCGCGCGGGTTTGTCATTGTCAGTGACAGCTGAGCTACTTGTATTGGCTAAGGATGAGATCAGCCAAAATGATGGAGTAAGATGGGTTTCTGAACAATTCCGTTTTCTTGATTGTATAAACAAAAGGTACTGGTGACTAACAGCTGACATAAACGCAACGCAGCGGCACTCCTTTCATCAGGTGTCCGTTGTGAAAATAGAAAGGATGAGGCCATGGCCACTGGTTAGGGTTAGTGCTTGTTGCTCCTGACGCTGATAGTTGGGTGGCAGGAACAACATCCGGCCCATAAAAACCTCATTTCACCAGTCATATAGATTATCTTCAGAAAAGGTGGACGAGGAGGACCTGAGAGGAACTGGCTGACCCCTGGAGGTTCACCTGAAAAAAATGGCTGTTAACCTCAAGTATTAGTGATTGTATAAACATCTGTGTGCAAGTTGTGTTGCATTTATTTCCCCATTATTGATGTATTTTAAAGTTGCATTTATTGTAAGCGAAGAAAGCAGTTCTGCCGCATATATTTGAGTTTCATTCAAATATTAACTGTTTGACCTTTGATATTTGCACTGTCTGTTAATAACTGGTGTTTTTGCAGTCTAGCACAATTGATGCAATATACCAGCCAGCATGCTCACAGCCTGTGTCTTGTAAAACAGTCGAGGAACCATCACGTTAGTGTGTGTTCTGTTAACGCTTATCGTTTGTATTAAATTGCCAGTTTTTGTAATAACTTGTCCATCCAATTTACATACCCGGGATCACCTGCAGCAGGCAACCACAAATGTTGTACTTTGTCTAACTGGACTACTCCAATTAGATCCGTGCAATGTTTGTAAGCTGTTTTTTTTAATTTTGCCAAACTTGGTTTTGAAATGTTCAGGGGCATAATATCTCAATAAAATATGATAACTAACCAATTATGTCCCTATTTACCTCAGTACTCCAAAATTTGTTCCCAAAAAAATAAAATAGACTTATTTTTTGTTGTCTTTGTAATGAATGACATGGGCTAACAAATTTGATACCAGTTTACCATGGCAAGTACTATCTGATGGCTGATAATCCCCGTCCCCTCCAATAGACAGCATCTGAGCTCTGGCACTTGTCTGCAGGATTAGAAGGAAGATAATCAGAACTGCTTTGTGCTGTGTTGTGTACGACAGTTGTGCACAATGATACGCACACACGTGAGCAGTTCTTGCATTTTTGCATGTTAGTTAGGTTTAGATTTCTTTTTATGTGTTTATTTAGGTTTTGTCTTTTGTGTGTTTGTTCATGTTAGCTTAGGTCATTTTTCTCTTGTGTTGCTTTCTTTTGTTGTGTTGGGTTTAATTTCTTTAGTACTTAGCCAAAAGATTGGCTGGGAAGAACGTCTCCAAAATGACTTATTTTGTGTCAAGTGGGACGTAAAACCTTAACTCAATCAATCAATCGATGACTGATAAACTGCCCAGAAGGAAGTATGGTCAGGATCACATGGTACTGTTGCCCAGCGGGGACATTGTTGCCATAGCCATTCTCATGTAATTATTATGCATTGTTAGGTGCTGCATTTTGTTACCTGCTGTCATATGTGCTTGATGATCAGCTGATCGGCACGTGAGGAAGCGCGTGATGCATTTTGGTGGCACGTTAAATGAGAGTTACGTTAGTGATTCCGATTCACAAAGTGTAATGAGCCAGTCTGTTCTCATCCTTCCAAGTTCATATTCATTCGATCAGGTACAGCTTATGCATGCCAAATTGCTAATTTTATGTTATTGTAAGATAATGTGATGACATAATTTATTTGTGGTGAATAAGACCATAATCACTTATTCTCTGGCTTCTGGGGGCTTTGCCCCAGACCCCCACCAACGTTCTATCCCTAGCCCTCGCGCGCTTTATAAAAGAGCCGTCTTTCGTTACCCATAGCAGCTATATCAGTTCGGTTTAAGTAGGCACTGAGTCACTCAAGATTATAAAATGCATTGTTTTCGTTTACTAATTATCTAACACGCACATAATAATCTTGTAGCGACAGACATAGTTCTATACTGTGGGCGTAGCTGTCGTGTTTGTCAACAAAGAGTTACATGCATCAGCCATCTGCAGTCACCGCGTCGCATAAGTGGAGTGCAGACCGGCAAGGGGAATCGAAGCTGAACCCGATACCAGTACAGTGTGTTGCCGGCCCCAACTCTAAATTCAAACAATGTGCAAGAATTTAAGACAAATACTGTAAAATGCTAAAGTTAAAGCAAATTAGTTACAAAAATTAACTACGCAACTGTCAGCGGTGGCGATGTGTCGGCTATTTTTTCGTGTCGATTAGTCGACTATTTTCGTCGTAGTCGACTAATTTTTTTAGTCGACTAGTCGCGCACATCTCTACATGTGACTGACAGACGGACACAGAGCCATAGCTAATACCACACTAGCATACCATCATATGGGTAAAAATTAACAAAACTGGTTCGTCTGTGATGGATTCGTACATACAAGCGGTTGCATTTTGAGACACTATATTTAACTCTCTGCATCGATTGAAATCATTTGTATGAACTGGTGAGGAATACACTGTGGCAGTATTTTGACAAAAACGAAAATGAATGTTACTGATATGTTGAAGTTTGACGCACTGTGCTCTACCGATTTGGAAGCAAGACAGCGGCTACTGCTTCCTCCTATTGAGCGACTGCTACGGCATGCAAGTGTGCAGAGGCCCTGCATTGTCAAGCTGTATCATGATGAGGTACCAAGCTATTTCTTGTAATTCTGCAGTCACGCAGACCAAGGCCAAAACGTCACCTATCAGCAGTTTACCGAAGGGCTTTTAAAAAGTAATGCTGAAACTTAAAACAAAACTGTTGTTGGTTGTTGGCCTCCCGTGGTCTAGACCAAGACATACAAGAGACTCAGTTGGCAAGGGACTGTTTGATGCTTTTTGTCACTTGAAATCTTGTTAAGCTAATTTTCACCATTTATAACGATAGTCTGCAATTTTTTTATCCCTGTGTGCAGCAGTAATGATCATTTGCTGTACAACTGCAAGAGAAATCAATTTGAAAATGCCTGTAGTAAGTGAATGATGTTGAAGGTCGCTCAAGGTAACTGGAAATGGCACCATTTAGTGGACCATGCTCACTTTCTGTTTGTGGTTTGTTGTAACCAGGGGTTAAATTAAGCCGGATCCCGCCGGATCTCAGATCCGGTACCTCCAGCTTGGGATCCGTCACCTTAACACCAAGATCCGGGACTGTACTTTTCAGATCCGGCACCTAACAGCGGGAGCTGGTGGCCGCATTGTCATACTGACAAGTCGAAATCTTCGCTTTTCAAAAGACTGAAGGCGGCGATTGCTACAACGCTTTTGGATACTTGTAAAATTTAACGTTAAACTTAACTGAATTAAATTTTAAAATAAGTGGGCAGTGGGCACTGCAAGACCTAGACCGTAGTTATGGGGGGATCGAGGTGCCCATGCCTCGCTCGGCCGTTCGTGACTTGGGCCTCCTTTCACTAACAAATTAGGGATCCGGCACCTCTTGGAAAGTAATTTAACCACTGGTTGTAACTGTCCCTATCTGTTATCATTTTTCTTAGATATTACCACTTTTTAATGAACATGGCTGGCTGTTTGTGACTTTGAAAAGTCTGGCTTAATTACCGTGTATCTTCTAATACTAGCCGGATCTATAATAGAAGCCAAGTCTCTAGTACAAGCCGGATCTCAAATACAGCCGGTCTATGAGTGTTACTTGTTTAATTTATCTGTGATGTTATTGCATAGTGTCATCAAAGTTCAAAGTAAAGTCACAGCAAAATGTTGGTGGTAAGTTGCAACGTCAGTGGCCTTGTGCAGTTGCACTTAGACTGAACAGTATGACAGCATGCTAGAGAAACAGGTTTCCATCATTCATAGGTTGTCTGCATTATGCAAAACGATCTACGTCTAATGTGTGTGACAGAAATGTTTGCCATGGTCACAGCCTAAGCTGGTACACTACCATCATACCTGCGTACTGTGTTAAAGGCATTTATTGAAGTTATTTAAAAATGTGACTGGTCTGATTTTTTGAGACATGGTTTACAGATGACACTTGATGATTTCTAAATGTATCATTTTCAGTCGTGGTGGTAGTTTGTTTACTTGCTTCTTTAGTTGTTTATTTAGCTGTTAAACCAATTTGTGTAACAGTAAGCTGTTAGACTACAGTTGCAAGCAGTGCCATTGTTGTACATGTAACTTGTGTTATTTACGTTACAGAAACTGGATATGTGTCATAGGAGTGGACAAGTATTGAAGTTGTACAACTGACCAAGTTTAGCAGCTATGAATTTTGTGTTTATACGTTCATTTATTGCATGCGTTCTTTGTGTTGGGTCTTGTAAAACAGTTGTCTTGTTCGATGTTTTAACCACAGCATCAAACAGGTTGCTTTTTGGTTTCTATGTTTGCTAATTAAGTTTGGTGTTGAGGGCTTGATTACATAATGATATGGTTTTAAGATTTGCATAAGTTTGTGATTGTGAGTTAAAATGTGAGCTGTTTGTATTGCTTTTTTCTTGTAATCCACGTTGTCCAGAACATTGAAGAAGAAAGACAAAATCGTGGTAAATTGCAGCAGCTGAGTTGCTAGTTAAATTACACAAGAATCTCTGCTGCCGCTGACAGACCCGCTTGATGCAGAGGCTCAGCACGTGCTAAATAACCCGTATCACATTATATGGCAATCAAACCATTTCTTCTACTCGGCCCAGCTGCTGACTACAGATCTCGACGTTGGATGTGATCAACAGTTGTCTGATGACCATCGCACGTTTATGACACTCAATGGCGAACTAAGTTGACAGCGCCTGTGACGATCAGCCGTTCCAGACATATGGTTGGTGCCCACCAAAATTTAAATGGTTCACATGACCCAACTATGCCCTGTTCAGGATGGTTTGCTATCCGTGGATTAGCACATTCTACCATCAACCTACCTACCAAATTTGATCGTCTCTAACTCCACTCACTATATACGAAGATATGAAAGGCGACACAAAGTGGTGGAGTGGTTTTGGGTAGTTAGGGTCACTCAAGGTCACTGGAAATATCACCAATCGATAGAGCACATGCAAGTTCCTATTAGCATTTATAGAACGCCGTGCAGTGCTTCATGTGTGTGCGGTGCATGGTTATTGTCTACTTTCGAGTCAGTGCAGTTTATTTAGGTCAACTCCTGTCCAAAAATTTGTTTTGCTTAGCACGAAACTGGCTTTGCAAAACAAACATTTCAGTGCCCAAAATGTTGTAAAACTCACCTACAGGCATCTAGGATTTCAAAAATTTTCCCGGGGTGACATCCCCGAACCTCCTTTAGAAGGGGAAGGGAAGACCCAAAGTGTCACCCCCAGGACTAAATCCTGGCTACGCCTAAAAATGAACGATTCGCAGTTCGAATCGCTTCACTGATTCGTTTAGGCGAATCTATTCGAACTGATTCATTTTCGAAAAAAAACTGAATTTCAGTTCACAGTATCAGCGTCGCTGGACTCGGTGTCACGTTGTCATGTTTTTGTACTGTATGCTCCAGCTAATTTACAGTGTCTACGATTATCATGTACAAGACTAAGGTTACCTTATTTTTTAATCAAACTATCAGGGGGCGATTGGCTTTGGTTTATCCAGATTCACCGAGAAAACCAGTCGTTAAACGCTTGTTATTGAATCGAATTGAAAAATCGATTCACATGTGTTAATCGAGTCAATTTTTTAAAGTGAATCGTGCAGCACTAGTGATAACCCATGATCGTCACTTCTCCATGGAAATACTTGGAAGTTATTTTATGTTGTTGTTGCCCATTACTGGTTGCATAGGCGGCGGAAGCACCCTAAAAGTGGGCGGGCAAAACTCCCCATCCCCCTCCTACTTCCGTTTCTTTCCCTCCTCTCATTTCCATCTCTCCTACCTCCCCTTTGTTTTCCCTCGCCCCTTTTTCTTTTTCC